>ENA-OZFY01000336-OZFY01000336.1-human-gut-metagenome-genome-assembly--contig:-NODE-336-length-17199-cov-6.823962_pt1 | contig 17199 bp, 13 predicted proteins | sample MGYA00244652_ERZ653650 | MGnify/ENA primary metagenome ERZ653650 (study PRJEB26926, sample SAMN06165117) | human gut metagenome | biome: ENVO:00009003; feature: ENVO:2100002; material: ENVO:00002003... | reverse complement strand
CATACAAGGAGCAGGGCAAGACTATTCTTATATGCTCACACTCTGCGGAGGACATCTCCGTGCTGTGCAATACTGTGCATGAAATGGATAAGGGTGTGATAAGTGAGATCAAGGGGTGAGCTAATCAAAAAAACATCATCTGCGTCAGTGCGAGGCTTTGCCGTTGGCTAAGAATGGGACATTGGAAAATAAACCGGATAGCATTTTCAAATAAGTTTTGATATATAACGCAAAAAGACAGATACCTCAGTCAAATGAAGTATCTGTCTTTCTTATTTCTTAGTTATAGCCTGCTGTATAGGTCTTTCATAATAGTTGTTGAAAAGTTTCTATATTAGTACCGACCTAAGCCGTCCGCCATATTTTTCATATTGTATTAAAGCTGTGTATCAACAAAAATTGTATAGATAGCCTTCATTGCAGATTCAAAATCAGCCTCGTTTACACCGATGATGATATTAAGCTCGCTAGAGCCCTGATCTATCATCTTTACGTTTACATGAGCGTGTGCAAGGGCTGAGAATATTCTGCCTGCTGTACCTCTGTTTGACTTCATTGCACGTCCCACAACTGCAATAAGCGCAAGGTCTGTTTCAATATCAATTGTATCAGGGTGACAGTTTCTGTGCAGACCTGACATTATCTCCTGCTCCTTTGGAGCAAACTCTGCCTGATGAACAACGACAGACATTGTGTCGATACCTGAAGGCATATGCTCAAAGCAGATACCATTCTTCTCGAATACTTCAAGCACTCTTCTGCCGAAACCAAGCTCTGCGTTCATCATATCCTTTTCGATATTAACTACAGTAAAGCCCTTCTTTCCTGCTATACCTGTGATCGTGAATGCAGGCTTCTGAGATGTGGACTCAACGATCATTGTACCCATATCCTCAGGCTTGTTTGTGTTCTTGATGTTTATTGGGATACCTGCTTTTCTTACAGGGAAAATAGCGTCCTCATGAAGTACACCTGCACCCATGTAAGAAAGCTCTCTCAGTTCCTTATATGTTATGGTAGTGATAGGCTGTGGGTTGTCGATAATTCTAGGGTCGCATACCAGGAATCCTGATACGTCTGTCCAGTTCTCATAAAGATCAGCGTTTACTGCTGCGGCAACGATAGAACCTGTTACGTCAGAACCGCCTCTTGAAAATGTCTTGATAGTATCGTTAGGCATTGAGCCGTAGAAACCAGGTATTACCGCATTGTCAAGTGTAGCTAATCTCTGAGGAAGCACCTCGTTTGTTCTTGCAGAATCAAACTGACCCTGATCGTTAAAATAGATAACATCGGCAGCGTCAGATGTGTATAAGAGACAGGAACGATACCGTTAAGATACTCGCCACGGGAAGCCGCATAGTCACGTCCTGCCTTGCCGATAAAGCAAGCCTTGATAGTTTCAAACTCCTTGTCAAGAGAAAGGTCAAGACCCAGATCATTGATTATGCCGTAATATCTTTCCTTGATAGCGTCGAACTCGCTGCTGAAATCCTTGCCCTTTGCAGCAAGATCATAGCAGCCGTAAAGCATATCAGTTACCTTTGTATCGTTTGAAAATCTTTTACCAGGAGCAGACGGCACAACAAATCTTCTTGAGCTTTCCGCTGTGATTATCTCCTTTACCTTTTTGAACTGCTCAGCACTTGCAAGAGAGCTTCCACCGAATTTTACAACCTTTGTCATTTCACAAACCCCTTATAAACTATAGAATTATTCCTGTCTGCGTACTTTTCCCACGCTGACGTTACAATAAATAGTATACCGAATTTGCGTGATTAAGTCAATGTATAAATGGACTAATTTTTATAGTTTTTTTGGTGTATGTTTGTGAAATACGCTTGTATTTGTATGACGGACAACTCGTGCTTATCTGTCTGCCTATTATCTGTAATGTTCGTCTATCCACTTATCATGTTTTCGTGAAAGAAAGCCCCAGCGTTCTTCAACACAAAATGCAGCAGATAAAACAAGCGGCAAAGAAAGCAGCACAGCCGCAATAATAAGAATAGCCATATTACTTACGTTCACAAGAACGCCTCCCGTCTCGGTTTTGTTATGACTATATTATAGCGTTCCTTACTTAAACAGACCTTAATGCAAAGTGAAAACCATGTGAAAAAAAGCCCCGACCGAAGTCAGGGCTTTTTTCATCAGACTGCTTAAACCGTCACAGCCTGAGTATTATTCTTTTTAAGCACCTCAATAAAATCTTTTTCAGGAACAGGCTTTGAGAAGTAGTATCCCTGAATGAAATCACAGCCCATGCCAAGAAGCGTGTCGAGTTGGTGCTTGTCCTCGATACCCTCGGCGACTATCTGCATATTGAGCTTCTTTATCATCGCCACTGTACTCTCAATGGCGATATGCGCCTTTTCGCTCTTGAAACATTCCCAGACTATTTCCTTTTCAAGCTTGATAAACCTGAAAGGCAGGCTGAGAAGATATGTCATATTTGAATATCCCGTACCATAATCGTCAAGTGCAAACTTCACACCATAGTCGGAAAGGGTCTTGATGTTTTTCTCCATAATGTGCGGAGTATACACCGCCGCAGTTTCCGTTACTTCAAGACAAATAGACGATGGGTCTACCTTGTATCTGTCCATAATGCTGAGAAGCTGCTCTACAAGGTCAGATTGCATACACTGGACTACCGATAGGTTTACCTGCACATATTCGATGCCAAGTGAAGTTCCCACGCCTTTCTTTATAAAGCGGCAGGCTTCCTCGAAAACATATTTGCCTATTTTGAGTATCTTGCCGTTTTCCTCAGCTATAGGAATAAATTCCTGTGGAGGGATAAATCCAAGCTTTTCATCCTTAAGCCTAACAAGGGCTTCACAGGAAACTATCTTGTTTCTTGAACTTGAATATATCGGCTGATAGTATACCTCAAAGCCACGATTATCCAAAGCCTTGTCTATAGCATTCTCTACCTCGCTTCGACGTTTGCTGTCATAAAAGTTTATGTCAGTTGCATGAAGAAGTCTTTCCGTTTCAGGTTCACGATGCTTGAACTGCTCAATAAAGTCCACTAGCATATCTGCATTGTCAACGTCCTCAGGGCAGTCGATACGCATAAAGCAGGCTGTTATCAAAGTATCAACAGTACCTATATTCCAGTTTTCAGACAGCTTTTTCCTTATTGCACGATAGGTTTCCCCCACCTTTTCAGAATCCTTCGGAAACATAAGAGCAAAGCATTCGTCCTCCAAATAAAATCCATCGCCCAGATTAACAAAGTTATAAAGATAGTCGGAAAAGCTTCTTAACAGAGAGTTGGAAAAACGTCCGCCAAAGGTTTTCATAAACATTTTGAAATCCGGTATCCTTATGAGCAATAATGTAAAATCAGAAGCTGAGGCATATTTTATGGAACACCTATTGACAAAGCTGCTCCAGTTGAGCATTTTCGTTCCTTGGTCTATCATATCGTCCTGACTTTGCAAAGTGAACATTATCAGAAGCATACATACAGATGCCGCAAAGCACTCCACAAGAAGGAGTTTATTGATCATCTGAACAATTACCGCCACTACCGTCATTGAGATAAAGGCTGTTATAGAAGTGACCACCTGTCTTGATAGCATACTTCTATTACCCATTGCGTAAACGATGCCAAATATAAGATAATAAATCGCCACAATGTATGTAAATGGCTGAAGAGTGCCACGATGATAACCACCTTGACTATCCACATAGATGATAAAATGTGTTGCAGGCGTCGTGATCACAAGCAAAAGATCAACGATCATCGGTGTATATAAAAAGCTTTTGAAAAGAGCCGACATCTCTTTATAGCCGTCCGTCAGGAAAAGTATATATATCACAAATAGAAACGGAATAAGATTATGTGTAAAATAATAAGCCGTATGGAAGAAGATTTTAAGCCCTATGCCCCATTCGCCGGTAGAAAACACACTTAAAATATCCAACACAGTTGACAAAGCCGAGTCGCCCACGAGAATGCCAAAGACCTTATTCTTGTTGCACGGAATACGCTTTTTGAAATAGAATACAACTCCTGTGATAGCATATATCACAAGGGCACATATATCATAATGGATAATATAACCCACAACGCAGACCTCCCCGTATTGTTATGGTAATATTTTAACATAACTCTGTTATGGCTTCAACCGATTTAACAAAAAGTTATAATATTTTTGGTTGTGTGCATAACTTACATATAAATAAAAGCCCGAATTTATGGTTTTTGTCAATTATTATCTATTCGTTGTAATGTTCATTCTTGCGGTTTATTGATAAGATATCATAAACATTTTAACATTATCCTAAAGCTTCACCCAAAAATGAAAAGTTAGAAAAACGATGATAATTTAACTTACGGCAAAAGATTATACATAGTTTTAAATGATTTTTAAATTTGTCGGTTTGACTTGACTAATAAACAATATAGAGTTATACTGAAATCACGGTAAAGATCCTGTCAGAGGACTTGTTATATGCTCGTATTTTGGCAGAGTTTCTGTATATGCCGAAATAATTAGTTCTTACTAATATCTAAAAACAAAACAGGAGGTAATAATTATGTTAAAATGTTTTAAAGACGAGAAATTCTGGTGTGCAGTAGGCGGAGCAGCCGCAGTCATTCTTGGCAAGAAAGTCGTAAAGGCTAAGAAAACAAGAGAGCTTGCCGTTACAGGTCTTGCAAAGGGAATGAAGCTCAAGAGCGACGCTCAGTCAGCATTGAGAAGCATGAAGGACGAAGCATCTGACATCTGCTATGACGCTAAGGTCGAGGCAGGGATAGATGACGAGGAAGAAGTAACTGAATAATGAAAGCTCAGATCGTTTATGACAAGCCCTGCCGCATACGTTTTCGCTGTGGTAGCAACGCTTTCACAAAAGAACTTGAACGGTCGATACATAAGCTTGTTATGTCAAACCCGTGGGCGATCGCCTGCGAGGCTCACTATGAGAACGGCGGAATACTTATACGCTATAAAGAGGGTCACAGAGCCGAAGCTGTCGAACTTGTAAGAAAGCTCAGAGGAAGCGACCTAGCACCTGTCAGCGACAATCAGTATGACACCGAGGAGATAGACAGAACATTCAGATCTGACCTTGCAAAGCTTGTGATGCAAAGATATATAAGAAAAGCTATTCTGCCTGCACCTATAGGCGCAGCACTTATCGTGTACAGCGGACTTAAATACATAGCAAAGGGCGTAAGCGCACTGTTTGACGGCAAGCTTACAGTTGAGGTGCTTGACGGAGCGTCAATAAGCGCTTGTCTTATCCAGAAAAATTACAATACGGCTGGCACTGTCATGTTCCTGCTTTCTGTATCAGGCTTGCTAGAGGATTACACAAGAGCGAGAACAAGAGCCGCTCTTACTGACAGCTTGGCGATAAAGGCAGATCAGGTATGGCTGGCAGGCAAGGACGCTGATACTCTTATACCAATGTCACAGCTTCAGGTGGACGATTGCATAAGAGTTCGCACAGGAAGCGTTATTCCTGTTGACGGTCAGATAACCGAGGGCGAAGCTTACATAAATGAAGCTTCCATGACAGGCGAGCCTCTTGCGGTCATGAAGAGCGCAGGAGCAAGCGTATTTGCAGGAACAGTTGTCGAGGAAGGCTCAGTTGTGATAAAAGTTCGCAAGCTTTCTTCCGACACAAAGATAAGCAAGATAATCGAGCTTATCGACAACTCAGAAAACCTTAAAGCAGGGGTGCAGAGCAAAGCGGAGCGTCTTGCGGACTCTATCGTGCCGTACAGCTTCCTTGCCTTTGGTCTTACACTGCTGTTTACCAGAAATGTCACAAAAGCAGTTTCCGTTCTTATGGTGGACTATTCCTGCGCTATCAAGCTTTCAACGCCTATAGCCGTTATATCCGCTATTAAAGAAGCCGCTGATGATGACGTTACGGTAAAGGGCGGAAAATATCTTGAAGAATACGCACTTGCCGATTCTATCGTTTTTGACAAGACCGGCACTCTTACAAACGCTGAGCCTGTGCTTGAAAAGGTAATAGCCCTTGGGGATTACTCCGAGGCGGAAACGTTGAAAATTGCGGCTTGCCTTGAAGAGCACTTCCCTCACAGCGTAGCGAGAGCTATAGTAAAGGGTGCGGCCGATAGAGATATCGACCATGCCGAGGAACACGCCGAGGTGCAGTATATAGTTGCCCACGGAATTTCAACAACGCTTCACGGCAAACGTGCTATCATAGGAAGCAGGCATTTTGTCTGCGAGGACGAGGGCATAGAGATAACAGACGAACAGCAGGCTGAGATCGACGAAAAGTCGGGAGCTTGCTCAGTGGTTTATCTTGCTGTAGGCGACAAGCTCACAGGTGCGCTCTGCATAAGCGACCCGCCAAGACCTGAAGCTGAGGAAGCTGTTAAACAGCTCAAAGAAGCAGGCATAACAAATATCGTGATGCTCACAGGCGACAGCGCAAAGGCTGCCGAGATAACTGCACAGAAGCTTGGCATATCAGATTTCAGGGCGCAGGTTCTTCCTGAGGACAAGCACAGATATGTTCAACAGCTCAAAGAGCATGGACACAGAGTAATAATGGTAGGCGACGGAATAAACGACGCTCCAGCCCTTGCGGCGGCGAACGTTTCTGTTGCAATGAGCGATGCTTCCGATATCGCAAAGGAAACTGCCGATATCACAGTTCGTGGTGCAGACCTTACACAGCTTGCGGCTATAAGACAGCTTAGCGAAAAGCTAATGCACCGAATAAACAGCAACTACAGATTTATACTGCTGTTCAATTCAGTGCTTCTGCTGTCAGGAGCTTTCGGGCTTTTACAGCCGTCAGCCTCAGCGCTTCTGCACAACGCTTCAACAATGGCGATCTGTGCAAAGAGCATGACTCCTTTAGAGGATAAAAAGCGCAAAAAGAAAAACAAGTAAACAAAATATAAAGAGCGAATGATCGTAACGTCATTCGCTCTTTTTGCATCTTAATAAATGTAACGCTTTTTCTTAAATTACTTAGCAGGTGTACAGTAGCAAATAGAATAAACTGTGATATCACCGTTTTTTGCCGCAGCATGAAGCTGATCCAGCTTATCAAAACCTGTACCAAGCTCCTTTACACAGTCTGCATATGTGAACTTAGCATAGTAATGATCATTCGCTCTGCCTGTTTCGCTAGGCTGAACTCTTGCCCAGCTTGCTCCTCCTGACCAGCTCTGGAGAATAAGCTCAAGCTCGTTCTCTGCACCTGAATACTCAACATAGAAATAGCCATTTGCAGAAAGATACGAAACATCAAGACTGCCATAATTTTTTGAAGTCATAACTGAAACTGCCTGACCCCATGAGCCACATGATTTTGCGCCCCAGAAAATAGATACATATGGATCCTGCTCCGGCTTATCAGGGTCAACAGGATCTACCGGATCAACCGGCTCTGTTGACTTCACGACAATATACTTAACACTAAGAACTTCGATATCTCCGTTAGCCGCACCAACATGGAAGCGGTCTACTTTAGAGAAATCTGTTGTTCCGAACGCCGCCTCAACATCGTCGTAGCTATACTTTGCGTATACAATACCATCCTTTTCTGTTACCTCAGTTGGTGAAACTCTCGCCCAGTCTGCACCGCCTGACCAACTCTGGAGAATGACCTCCGCCTTGTCTGTGCCGCCCTTGAACTGAACTTCAAAATATCCGTCCTTTTCGATAACTGAGCTGTCAAAACTGCCGCCCTCCTTGGTTGTGGAAAGTGTGATAGCCTGACCCCAGCCTGATGTCTTTGCCGAGCCTGTGAAGATAACAGTTTCCTTTTTGTCACTTACCTCGCCAGTTGCAGGGATAACATCTGTCTTTATAACCTTGCCGCAAGTTGTACACTCAGTGTGCTTTGAGCCATTTTCTGTCGCAGTAGCCGCCTTATCGATTATCCAAGCACTTTCGCTGTGACCTGTCGCAGGGATAGTTTCAGTGTACTTTTCACCGCATGAGCAAGTGTATACCTTTTCGCCGTCAGCTTCGCAAGTTGCAGCCTTTGTTGATGTGAGGGTATAGCTGTGTCTGTGACCGATAGGGTCGGTGTAATCGTCCTTCTTTGTCTCGCCGCAGGAAGCGCAGGTGTAGATAGTGTAGCCCTTTTCGTTCTCTGTAGGAGCAACTGTCTCGCCCTTTACCCAGCTGTGACCCTTTGCAGGGATAGTTTCAGTGTACCTGTCTCCGCAAGTACAAGTGTAAATTCTCTCGCCATCTGTTGTGCATGTAGCTTCCTTTGTTACCTTTGCGGTGTAGCTGTGAGTGTGTGATGATTTAACATTCTTGACAGTGAGTGCAAATGTATCTGTGTTTCCGTCTGAGAATGTGTATGTAAGTGTGTAATTACCATTTGCAAGCGTCTTGAGCCAGCTTTCGTTGAGCATTATCTGACTTCCGCTTGTAGAATAATCTAAGCCGCCTGTAAGCTTCTTGCCGTTTGCTGTGATAGACTCAACGCTCTTTCCATAAAGCACAAGGTCTGTTCTCACACCGCTTGGAGCATCAGCGTCAAATATGCCTGACTTTGTGGAAAGGTGTGGCTTCTCGATCTGTCCGTCCTCGTAGAAAACAACATCGTCTATGTAAACTGTACCTGTCTTTTGAGCAGAATCTCCGCCCATATAGAACGAGAACTGGTTAAGCTTTGATGTATCAAGATTTCCGCCCGACTGCCAGCTTGGCGCTTTAAAGTCAGCGAATGGTATCTTGATAGTTTTTCCGCCTGCGAAATCAAGTGCTATCTGCGCTTCAAAATAATTGTCGTTTGCGTCTCTAAGCTGAACAGTAAGGCTGTTGCCTGTGCCGTCCCCCTCTAACCAAAGCTCAACTCCTGCAAATGATGAAGCATTTCTTACTGCAATAGGGTGGTTTACTCCGCAGTAGCCGTTTGGCGAGCCGATATCATATCCGAAAGCAAGCGCCTTTGAACCGTTCTTTGCAGTAAGAGAAAGTGAAACTTCATTGCCGCTTGTGTTTCTTGAATAAGACGACCAAAGTGCCTTATCATTTGAATAGCTCTCAAATGTGTCAAGCTCATCAAGGCCTGTGGTGTCGGAAACATTTATTGTAAGCTCTCTATCCTCGCCCTCATAGAAATCGAACTTAAGCGTCACAATGCCTGCTGAAAGCGTCTTGAGATATGCACTTTTAAGGGTCACAGTGTCGCCCGAAGTAGTGTAATCTGTACCCTCTGCGAGTGCTTTTCCATCAGCAACAATGCCTCTGAACTCGCTTGTCTTGCGCTCCATGGTGATATCAACATCACTGCACTTCTTAGGGTTTACGTCAACAGAGATTATCTCAGGTGAGATAATAGGCTTAGGGATAGAGCTGTCGCTCACCGTCAGATTGAACTTAGGCTGATTGCCGCCTGTTGTGAGTATCCTGCACGAATACTTTGCAAGCTCCTGCCTTTTAAGATAAGAAGCCTTGATAGTAACAGCGTTGCCCCTTATGGTGTAATCGTCTGACGAGAGTTTCTTTCCGCCGACCTCAACACCACTTATGCTGCCCTCTTTCATAGAAACATTCACTACAACGTTACCTGACTTGCTTCTGTCAAAACTGTATGTAGACTTGTCAGTAGTGTTTACAATGTTCTTCTTTTCCATTTTTGCAGCAGCGTTCATCATAAGAGTTCTTGTGCTGTCCGTCTTTTCGATACCCTCAGGGCCGTAAACGGTGTAACCGTCATAGTCCTGATAAAGAGTGCCGTCATCAAGGTAGGAAGCTATCATCCAGTAGTTGAAGCCCTGATATTCGATACCCTCATAGTAGTCCCCTGTTACAATATCCAGCCAATCGGAATAAGCGGCGTCACGCTTTGTTTTGTCTGTAAGACCGAATTCCTCAAAGATAATAGACTTGTCAGCGGAAGATGTGGTCTGGGCATGGCGCTTTATCCACTCGAGGTCATCATCGCCAAGGTCAAAGCCCCACTGATCAACGTACATATGCGGTGTGCCAAAGTCTACAGTGTCGATAGTCATAAGCTTGTCAAAGTCAACACCGTAGTAGCCTGAATATGCGGAAGACGGAAGATCTTGCCTTGCAGCTTCCTGATAGCCAAGGTTATAAAAGCCCTCGTCGCCAACAGATACCATGTGATAAGGGTCGATAGACTTTACATATGCTGACATTTCCTTTGCCCAGTTATAAAGAATATCGTCCTTGCAGAACTCGTCAACAGTACATCTCGGCTCGTTTGAAAGCTCCCAAGAAAAAACAGCTTCAGAATCCATAAGCTTCTCGCCTGTGTAGTAGTTGGTGTGATTTAACAAAGTTTTGATATAATCCTTATACCAACCCTTGATAGTTTCATTAGTGTAAAAATCGCAGGTGTCCTTTTCGTCCACTTTGCTATTGCCAACGCTCTTGCCCTGTGACATCTGATACCACTTTACATACTGACCCATTCCACCGAACGCTTCCCAATAGTTCGTGAAAGTGATAACAAGCTTCATATCATGTTCTTCAGCCTGCTTGATAATATAATCGAGATGTCTCAGGCCGTCCTCGCCCTCGTTCACAACAGGTTTGCCAGCCTCATCGTCCCAATACTGGAAGTAAACTCCGTCCTTTTCGCCCGTTCCGTCATTGTTGCCCTCAAAGGTCTCATGACCAGACTGCGAGTCGATCTCGCCTGTTTTCTTACCAACGTCAAGATTTCCCCAAATTCTTATTACTTTAAGCCCCATTTTTGAAGCGTCATCGAAAACATTCTTTACCTCACTCTTTGACTTATAGGTGAGATAATAGCAGTTCGTGCCGCCGTAATAGTAAGGGCTTCCGTCGCACATAAACTTTGAGCCGTCAGCATAAACAAATCCCTCCGGGTGTGTCGCCGCATACTCCGCATATGCGCTGATATCTGCGAAAGGCACAATGCTAACAGCCATTGCAGCAGCCGCCAGAGCCGCAGAAAATCTTCTCATTACTCCTGTCATAACCATACTCCTTTTTCATTACTTTAGCTAATCTTTGATTAATTTAGCTTGTCGAACTATTGCATTTTTACTTTATCACAAACTTAATTTAATGTCAATCTCTTAAAACGATTAAGCAAGCATGTTTTTAAAAATCAATGTTTTTGACAAATAAAGAAGTACGAACTTAGTACATTGTGCTATAAATAATCATTATTTTATATTATTTTTGTCTTTTATTACCAAAGAAAACAATGGTTAAAAAACGTTTACATTTCATATTAACATCAAACGTTTAAGATAAACAAATTAACAAATGCAATTTACACACAAAACAAAGCCGAGCATATCACTTCAAAATGATATGCCCGGCTACAAAAAGATATTCAATACACTTACCATGAATAAAGATGATCCCTATGTAAACATAAAAAACACCTATCCAAGTGCCACATCAAGTATCATCATAAGCACAAAGCCCAGCGCAAAAACTATTGTTCCAATATTGGAGTGTGGCTTTTCCGACATTTCAGGTATAAGCTCCTCCACCACCACATAAATCATAGCACCTGCCGCAAAGCTTAGAAGATACGGCAAAACAGGGATTATAAACTGTGCCAAAAGTATCGTCAGCACAGCCCCAACAGGCTCGACAACTCCCGATAAAACGCCGTAAACAAAGGCTTTTCCCTTTCCCATACCCTCCGAACGCAGTGGCAAAGATATTATCGCACCCTCTGGAAAGTTCTGTATTGCGATACCGAGGGATAATGCCAACGCACCAGCGGCGCTTATGGCATGATGGTCAGCCGCCCAGCCTGCATATACAACGCCAACAGCCATTCCTTCGGGGATATTGTGAAGCGTCACCGCAAGCACAAGCATCGTTGTGCGCTGAAAACTGCTTTTTGCACCCTCCGGTTCAATGGCATTCATGTGAAGATGTGGTATAACTCTATCGAGAAAAAGCAGAAAAAACACTCCAAGCATAAATCCAACCGCCGCAGGAACAAACCTCAGTCTACCCATTTTCGCTGATTGCTCCATAGAGGGTATTAGCAAGCTCCACACGCCTGCCGCCACCATTACTCCTGCCGCAAAGCCTGTCAAGGCTCGCTGAACAAGATAATGCAGATTTTTCTTCATGAAAAGCACACACGCCGCACCAAGAGATGTACCCAAAAACGGTATCAGAATGCCTTTAAAAATAGTCATGCTCATTGTTCTTCACTGATATGCTTCTTCAATGCCGCAAAGCTCTCGTCAGACAAAACGTGTTCTATCTTGCAGGCGTCATGTTCAGATATTTTTCTGTCAACACCAAGACTTACAAGCCACTCTGTCAATACAAGGTGCTTTTCGTAGATCTTTTCCGCAACATATCTGCCGGCGTCAGTTAGAGTGATAAAACCGTTTTCGTCCATTGTGATGAACTTTCCCTCACGAAGTATCTTCATAGCGTTTGATACGCTGGGTTTTGTAACATTCAGTTCCCTTGCAACATCAATGCTCCTCACCTCGCCGTTTTGCTTGTTCCATAAAACGAGTATCGTCTCCAGATAGTCCTCCCCAGACGTGTGAATGTTTCCCATTTGTATGCCCCTTTCCTTGTTAGCTATAGCTAACTTACTTCTATAAAATTACTGCACGCCACGAAGCTAAGCCTATCGAAACAAAATGCCTTTTTACAAAAAGCTTTTTGCAAACTTAGCCGCACCCTTCTCGTGCAGTATCAAAAGTATAGAACATCAGTTAATGTATACTAACTGATGTTTATTATATCACAGAAAATATGTTTTGTCAAGCAAACAAAAAAAAGCCGTGACAGACCTTTTCATCTGCCACGACTTTGTGCATAGCTATTTACTTGAATCTTGCAAAAAATCCTTTTTTCTCATAAGGCTCTCTTTCAGCGGAAATAAAAGTGTAGCCTGTTTTCTCAACTGCTTCTTTAAGCTTTTCATCAGGGATATCTTCATCAACTATAGCCACAGTTTCGCCCTTTGCATGGGAAGAGCTTACCTTTTTCACCTTGAAATTCTGCCTGAAAGTGTCATTCATATGCGATTCACACATTCCGCACATCATTCCGTCTATTTTTACTGTTATCTTTTCCATTTCTGACCCTCCAATGCTTAATAGGTTAGAATTTGCTAACCACGCTTATTGTAACACAGCCTATAGCTTTTTTCAAGTCAATAATGTAAATTTTAATCTGCCGTTTGTCTGCTGTTTTCCGCAAGAAGATAATTCTTCACGTTCCAAAGCTTTTGTGACAGGTCAACATAATAGGTGTGAGGGTTTTCAAATCTTGTTATCTCGTCCCAAAGTGTGTCTATCTCAGCCGCCGCATACTTTACGATATCCTCATATGCAGGCTTCTTGTATACACACTTGCCGTCCTTGAATATCTGCTGTTGAATAGGCTTTGCCTCAAAGTTTGTGACGACCTTTTTCTTCCATGTAAACTGTGGGTCAAAAAGCGTAAGGGGTCTGCTTTCATCTATCACCTCGTCATGAACACACAGCAAGTCAGCCACAGCCTTGTGGTTATTCTTATCATAAATTCTGTAAAGCTTTTTGAAGTGTGGAGTGGTTATCTTCGCCACGTTCTCTGATATCTTTATCTTAGGCTGGATATTTCCCTCGTCGTCCTCCACAGCCGCAAGCTTGTAAACTCCTCCGAAAACAGGCTCGCTCTTTGCGGTGATAAGTCTTTCGCCCACTCCGAACATATCCACCTTTGCGCCCTGATATATCATATCTCTTATAAGATACTCGTCAAGGGCGTTTGAGGCACATATTTTGCAATCAGGATAGCCTGCCTCGTCAAGCATTTTTCTTGCTTTCTTGGAAAGATAAGTTATATCTCCCGAGTCTATCCTTATTCCCACAGGTCGGCAGCCCATAGGCTTCAGCACCTCGTCAAAAGCCTTTATTGCGTTAGGCACACCGCTTTTCAGCACATTATAAGTATCCACAAGCAGAACAGTGCCCTTTGGATAGCACTTGCAGTATGTCTTGAAAGCCTCCAGCTCGCTGTCAAACATCTGCACCCATGAATGTGCCATTGTGCCTGTTGCATTGAAGCCGAAAAGCTGGTCAGTGATAGTGCAGGCTGTGCCTGAGCAACCGCCTATGCCTGCGGCTCTTGCACCGAGTATGGCAGCGTCTGCACCATGAGCACGTCTTGAACCAAACTCAGATACCGCCCTGCCCTGAGCCGCCCTTACAATACGGTTAGCCTTTGTTGCAATAAGTGTCTGATGATTTATGCAAAGCAGAAGATAAGTTTCCACAAGCTGAGCCTGCACCGCAGGTGCTCTCACCGTTATGATAGGCTCGTTTGGAAACACCACCGTACCCTCCGGCACAGCAAATATATCTCCTGTGAAGCGGAAATCCTTAAGATATTCAAGGAAGCCTTCGTCAAAAATGCCCTTTGAGCGCAGGAACTCTATGTCCTCTTCGTCAAAATGCAGATTTTCGATATAGTTTATGACCTGCTCAAGACCGCAGGCAATGGCAAATCCGCCACCGTCAGGTATCTGTCTGAAAAACAGATCAAAATAAGATATCTTTTCCTGCATACCGCTTACAAAGTAGCCGTTTCCCATTGTCAGCTCATAAAAATCGCACAGCATAGTGTAATTGAATTTGTCCATTTTGCTCTCTCCTTTTCAGCTTATAACAAGAGGGACTAATGTCCCTCCTTGCTGTTTTACAATACTATATCACGCCACAGGTGCAAAAACCTGAACTAAAGCGCATACTTTTCTGAATATTCAGCCAACAGCTTCTCGTAATAGTCAGGACCGTTTCTGTGAAGCTTATCAAGATATTCATGCTTTTTAAGGCTGTTGTATTTCTCTTGGTTTGCGATAAGATAGACCGCAATATTTGAGCAGTGGTCTGATATTCTCTCAACATTTGTGAGTATATCAAGGAAGTTCACACCCACCTCGATGTTGCAAAGACCATTCTTAGACCTGTCGATATGAACAGCCTTAAGCTCCTCAACGAGTCTGTCTACTACTTCTTCAAGTGGCTCGATCTCCTTGAGAACGTTCATATCCCCTGTCTTTGTGGCTTCGATAGCAAGCCCGATTATCTCCTGAATGGCGTTGCACACAACGTCAAGCTCATGCTTCGCCTGCTCAGAAAAACCGATCTCCTTTTCATAAAGAACATCCGCAGTTTCATAGATGTTTATAGTATAGTCGCCTATTCTCTCATACTCTGAGATAAGGTGGAAAAGCGCAGTAACAGTTCTCGACTCATCCTCGTTCAGACCGCAGTCATTAAGCTTTATAAGATATGAACCTACTCTGTCCTCAAGCCTGTCGATAAGCTCCTCACGCTCTTTTATCTTGTCGATAGACTTAAGGTCATACTTGTCATAAAGCTCTCTTACCGATATGAAATTTTTCTGTGCCAGCACGCCCATTTGAACAACTGCCTCTGTAGCCTGTGCGATAGCAACGTTTGGAGTAACAAGAAATCTGTCGTCAAGAAGATCCTCCTTAGTGAAAGTATCATCGTCCTCAGCGTTCTTCTTATCTCTGATAGTCCATTCGGCAAGCTTTTCAAGCACTGTATAGAACGGCAGAAAGATTATAGTTACCACAACATTGAAGATAGTATGGAAGTTTGCGATGCTTCCCGTTGTAAAGCTCTTATTCCAGAACGGAAGTCCTATTGTATACTGAATGATATAAACGCCGATAAGAAAGATTATAGTACCGATAAGGTTGAAATAGAAGTGTATCATAGCGGCTCTCTTAGCGTTCTTTGAAGCACCTATACTTGAAATAAGAGGTGTAGCACAAGTACCGATGTTAGTACCCATTATGATAGGAAATGCAGAAGCGAATGTGATAGCGCCTGACACTGAAAGTGCCTGCAAAATGCCTATAGAAGCGGCTGATGACTGTATGATAGCCGTGAATATCGCACCCACCAATACGCCCAGAACAGGGTTTTTAAGCACTGCAAAAAGCTGCTCGAACTGCGGAAGCTCTGCCAGCGGAGCGATCTTCTCCTGCATAAGTATCATTCCGGTAAAGAGGATACCTATGCCCATCATTATCTCGCCCACGTTCTTTGTCTTGTTCTTCTTGCCCACCATTATGATTATAAGACCGATAACGATAAGTATAGACGAGAAATTCGACGGCTTGCAAAGCTGCAATATAGCAGGGCCGCTGCTGTCGCCCTCGAGGTTTGTGAGCCTTAATATCTGCGTTGTCATGGTCGTTCCGATATTTGCACCCATGATTATTCCAACTGCGCCCTTAAGCTTCAAAAGGCCTGCGTTTACAAGTCCCACCACGATAACAGTAGTTGCAGACGATGATTGCACCGCTGCTGTTACCAATGCACCGAAAAGTATTCCTGAGAACACGTTTCCCGTCATTTTCGCAAGGACCTTCTCCATAAGTCCGCCCGAAGCCTTTTCAAGTCCCGAACTCAATATGGTCATTCCGTATAAAAACAGACCAAGTCCGCCCGCCATTCCGATAATGTTAAAGATACTCAAATCAATTCATTCCTTTTCTTGTTTTTTCCACTGCACAACGTCCGAGCACGCCCCTGCGCACCCCATTACTTACCTTACCTTTACGCCGATTTTACTTAATAAATAAAACAAAGCCAAAGCCTACACGGATATCCCGCAAGGCTCTGACTTTGATAATTATTTCTTTCCTGCCACCACAAGTCTGTTCATGGCACGTCGCAGCTTCTGCTCCGCCCTTTCAAACTCTTTCTGGCTAGCATTTTCTCTGAGCTTGTTCTCTGCCGCCGCCTTTGCCTTTTCGGCTCTTGCAACGTCTATCTCATCAGCCCATTCGATAGCAGATGTCACCACTGTCACACCGTCAGCAGACACCTTTATAAGCCCTCCCGAAATAGCGGCTGTTCTGAACTCACCTTCTATTTTGATACGGAAAGGAGAAGAAACGATATTTGCCACATATGGCGCATGACCTGCAAGTATACCGATATCACCTGATACGGTCCTCACAATGATCTGCTCAGTATTTCCCTCAAAAAAAGTTTTTTCAGGGGTTATTATCTTAAGATCAAAAGGCGTCATAATCTTTCTCCATAAGTTTTTTACAAATCAGCGCATGCGGCACAAAATTGCCACATACATTCACTATATACTATAATCCGACTCTTGTCAAGTATTTTTCTTTAAACGTTCTGTTACTACTGTGTAGTGCTACAATAGATATTGGACAAAATTAAGAAAAAAGAAAAGAGAGATA
>ENA-OZFY01000303-OZFY01000303.1-human-gut-metagenome-genome-assembly--contig:-NODE-303-length-18285-cov-6.278552_pt1 | contig 18285 bp, 14 predicted proteins | sample MGYA00244652_ERZ653650 | MGnify/ENA primary metagenome ERZ653650 (study PRJEB26926, sample SAMN06165117) | human gut metagenome | biome: ENVO:00009003; feature: ENVO:2100002; material: ENVO:00002003... | reverse complement strand
GAGATGTGTATAAGAGACAGGCCATATGTTGAATACAAAATGGTAGGTATATCAACAGTGCTAGCGTCATTCATTTCTAAACACAATGCACAGGTCGGCAATGATAAACACATATCGGTCGGGCAGGTCACTGTGACGGGCGAAAATAATTACACATATTCTGTCAATTGGGTATCGACTATGGACGCTATATCTGAACAACTGGTCGGAAAATTCGGCGGTGAAATCCAGCTAAGAGACCAAGACGGCAAAGTGTACATAGACTATCTGGAGCATATCGGACACGGCACTGACACAAAGATAGAACTGGCGGTAAATCTCAAAACTATCAGCCGTGAAATTGACGAAACGAGCGTTATTACACGGCTATATCCGTTGGGTGCAAAGCAGACCGACAGTGAGAAAAGGCTGACGATTGGCAGCGTAAACGGCGGTAAAAACTATATTGAAGACAGTTCTTTGGTCGCTAAGTATGGCGTAATCAGTGGCACACAAACGTGGGACGATGTAACGCAGGCGTCAATTTTGAAAACAAAAGCCACGGCATTCCTAAAAAGTGCGAACAAAGCCAAAAAGCAGTATAAAATAACTGCGGTCGATTTGTCAACAATTGACATGAATTTTGAGCAGTTTGAACTAGGGTGCTGGTATCGTGTTGTCAACCCTCTTATGGGGATTGATGAAGATCTGCGCATAATCGGCATTACTATAAATCTTGACAATCCTGAACAATCCGAGCTGACATTCGGTGACAAATTCGAAACCATGACAGGATTTATGACAGCCAAAACCAAGAGCCTACAGACCGCTATTGATGATAGCGAATTCAGAAATCGTCAGGTGATAGACAGCAAAATCGAAAATGCCACAAAGTTGATAACTGGCGCAGAGGGCGGTCATGTTATTCTTGACCCGTCAGAAAAGCCAGAGCGCATTTTGATTATGGATACGGCTGACATAAACACTTGTAAATCCTGCATTCAGCTGAACAAAAATGGTTTAGGTTTTTGGAAAACGTCCGACGGCGGTTCTGCAAAAGACGGACCGTACACAAATGCGTGGACTATTGACGGAAATTTGGTGGCTAGTTTTATAACCGCCCTGACCCTGACAGGATTGAAAATCAACAACGGCAGCGGAACGTTCAAGGTGGACGAGAACGGAAACGTGGTCGCTAACAAGCTGTCGTCAAAATCAGCAACTATCACAGGCGGAAGCATTAGCATTCAAACGTCTAGCCAAAATACCAGTGCAATTCAGCTATCCCACAACGAGTGGACGCTGAAAGTCAGTCCGCTGGAGATACGCATTGATAACAGCACGATCGGCGGTCATATCGTCCTGCAGGCTGGCGCTATGTCGGGCTACTGGAATAACGAATTAAAATTTTCACTAGACACAAACAGCGGTAACATATCAACGTACACAGACAGCGGCAAAAAAGTATTTACAGTTGATACCAATAACAGGGCGATGTATCTATACAACGAAAACGAAAAAACCGCAATACAGTGCTACGGCAAAACAGGTGATATCATGTGCAACAGTATCACTACAAAAAACCACACACTAGACTAGGAGGGATAAAATGGCAAATAATATTGATTTGGCGACAGCAATCGAAACTGTCCGAAACGCATTTTACGGTCGTGACGTTCGTCAGGCGTTGGTTGACGCACTGACAGCAACGGAACAGGCGGTAAATGATTTAAACCAAAACAAAATCAAAAGCGGCACGATTGAATACACACTGAAAAAGGCAGCTTCAAGTGTGCAAATACCGCTGAATTTGGATTTTGTGCCGAAACAAATTTGCGTGTCGCTGAGGGATATCGGCACGCCTAGTCCATTTCAGAACTATTGCACCCATGTGCAGGTATACAAGGGCGCATATTTCGCAGTAATCTGTATGGGTCCTAGTAATGGTGCAACCACTGTCAACGTACCTGCAGGAACGTATAGCATAGACTACATAGCAATCGTATAGGGGGTGCAGAAATGGTAATCAGATTGGACGAAAATTACAACGCAATGACATCAACAGCCCTATTGGGCTATGTCGGTGAAACAAACGCCCGTCCTGTGTCGGTCGAAGGGCTGACAGTAGACGGCGCAGACCGCTATGTGTTGACTATCGACTATGGCGATGGCGTGACGTATGAGGTCGATATCACAGGCGGACAGTGGACACCTACGGCAGATATACTGCGTTTAGTGCAGACAGTCAGCTGCCAGATAGCGGCGAAGAAGCTGTCAGGTGATGAATATGTGCTGGTGAAGAAATCACGAATTTTCCGCCTGAGAATAGGTGCGGCTATAGGCGATAATGCAGTACCGTCACCAAGTGTGGCAACTGACGCACTAGACCGCATAGACGCCATAGGAAGACAGGCACACGCAGATATGCAGACAGCCGTCACCGCTGCAGAAACAGCGACAACAGCGGCTGAAAACGCTGAGAAATCAGCTACCACCGCAGGAGTATCAGCCGATACGGCAACGCAGGCGGCAAGCCGTGCTGAAACCGCAAAGACATCTGCTGAAACGTCCGCAACACAAGCAGAAACCGCCATGCAGGGTGCAGAAACCGCACGCACAGAGGCGGTCACTGCACAGAACGCCGCCAAGATATCCGCAGCGCAGGCATCTGCATCAGCACAGCAGACCGAAGCTGACAAGACCATAACAGCAGGCTATGCTAAAACCGCAAAGACCTGCGCTGACAGCACTACGGCAGACAGACAGGCGGTGCAGGAAATGGCAGAACAGGTGACAGTCGACAAAACTACAGTGGCAGAAAACGCCACTAAGGTTGCTGAGGATAGAACAGCAGCTGAGGCTGCCGCCCAGAAAGCACAGTCTGTAGCTGATAGTTTGCCTGAAGATTATGTTACGGCAGTTGCACAGATTGCCAAGAATACAGCAGAGATAGCTAACGTAAAGCTGACGGATAAGGAACTACAACGCAGGGTGAATGCGTTATATGACATGGGCAATGGTGTGACACACAAATTTGAAACGGACAGCGAAACGGCATATCAGAAGACTATTCCTACGGGGGCAAAGCTGATGTCAGTGAAGTCTGTGGGCGGTCATTCTGAGGTCATTGACGGTGAAATAGTCAGTGCTGGGACGGAGAGCGTTGTGGAGCAGGGGAAAAATTTGTTTGATTATACTGACAAAACCTATCATGGAACGAATGTAAGCAAGGTTGAAAATGGCGTTATTTACACGAAACAATTATTGACAACTATCCTAAATATTCCGACTATTGTCGGCAATAAGTATACGCTGTCATTAAAAACAAAAAGTATTTCAACTAGTCAAGGTATATTGCGGTGGTCATTGCAAAAAGGAAAAAACACAGCATATGCAGACGATAGTTCGCTGATAAAAAAGGTGGTAGGTACGGTAGCAAACACAGAATATCAGGAAACAGTTACTTTTACAGCAACTACTGATTTTGTGTCGCTATGCGGTCTAGCGACTGCGTTTTATGACGTGCAGTTGGAAGAGAGCGATGCTGCTACCGATTATTCCCCATTCTATCAGACCGAATACCTTATCCCCGAAGCAATCAAGGCACTGCCTGGCTACGGCTGGTCGGCAGGAACGGCTAAGAACTGGGTGGATTATGAGAATAAGAAATACTATCAATGTGTTGATAGTGTGGATTTAGGAACGCTGACGTGGGAAAATGGTGAATCTGTGTCATTTGAAACACACGAGTTAAACGGACAAAAATTGACAAAAAGCTATGGCATTGCACCAAACTTTGTATGTCCAAAATATTCGACAAAAACGCAGAATGCTATGTGGGGCAAAACCAGTATAACAGGCATAACAGCTAATGCAAACGTTGACGGATATGTATATGTCAACGATACGTCCTACACCGACGCCACCGCATTCAAACAGGCAATGTCAGGCGTAATTCTGTATTATGAGTTAGCAAATCCTATAGTAACAGATATATCATCGTTAATACCAGACGACTTTCTGCGAAACATTGATGTTGAGGCAGGCGGTTCAATCACGTTCAAAGGTGGTAATGACGATTATAGAATACCAGTGCCGTCAGAGGAAGAGTATATCGTGAAACTATCAGAAGTGGGAGGTACAACATGACGGATTTACAGAGAAAAATGGCTGAAAAACTAGGGTTATCCACCGAAGATTTTCAGCCGAAGAAAGCCACGAAGGTTGACGAGCTAGAAGCACAGGTGCTATATACTGCGCTGATGACCGATACCCTGATAGAGGAGGATAAGGACAATGTATAGGAAAGTCAAGAGGTTGTACGATTTAGGGCTGTACACCGCTGAGCAGGTTAAGGATTTTGCTGACAGGGGCAAGATAACCCCTGAGCAGTATGAAAAAATCACTGGGGAGAAGTATGAAAGCGAGGTAGTGAAGTGAAGTACATAATAATGCTGATGATCGTGATAGGGCTTGCACTGGCTGATTTTGCCACAGGCTGGATAAAGGCCTATTGCAAGGGTGACGTTCGTTCGTCAAAAATGCGCAAAGGCGGTCTGAATAAGTTAGCCGAAATAGTCGTCATGGGCGTGGCTATCGGGTCTGAGATAGGCTTCGAGCAGCTGGGCCACTACTACGGGCATAGCGAACTGGCAGGAATTGCAGGAACGATAACTGCACTAGCTGTTTTCGGGTATATTTTTGCAATGGAAATAGTTTCTATATTAGAAAACTATGGTGAAATCAATCCGCAGGCGCACTGGATAAACAAGATTGTGGCAAAATTTGGAGTTTTCAAAGATAAGGAGGACTAATTATGGCAATGACATTTGATGAATTTGTAAAAAAGTACAAAGGCAAGGGCATTAATTTCGATAAGTTGTACGGTGTACAGTGTTTTGACCTGGCTAATCAGTACAACAGAGATGTTGTCGGCTGCGGTATGTTCATCGGGCTGCACGCATACATGATTTACACAAATTTCGACAGCCAGCCTGTAAAGAAATATTTTACCAAAATTGCGAATACACCGTCTTTCGTGCCGAAAAAGGGTGACATCGTGGTATGGGGAAAATCTCTCAACGGCGAAGATGGTCACGTTGCAATAGCCACAGGCGAAGGTAACACAAAATATTTCTACAGCTACGATCAGAACTGGTTGGGCAGAAATGACCCATGCACACGTGTCTATCACAACTATAACCACGTCTTGGGTGTTCTCCGTCCGAAAAATCAGAGCGTTATCAATCCGCCTACGCTGGAGACGAAAGGCTATAAAAAAGGCGCAAGCACAGACGGATCATATGCCCTGAAGCAGTTGCTGATACTCGACGGCACAAAGCTGGACGATAATGCAATCATCGGCAAGGGCACTGTCAGTGCTATCAACGCAAGGCTGAAAGCATGGGGATACAGGCCGAACGGCATTGCAGGAAAAAAATTCATCAAAAAATTAAGACAAAAAATTCAGAAATAGTCGCATAAAATTCGCACAAATTTAGCCGTCAGAGCGTTTGCCCTGGCGGCTTTTTTTATTGCGAATACAAGTGCTATTGCAGAACCTTGTGAACTGTGCTGATATCGTTATCATCACGTTCGGCATTGACAAAAATCGTATTCAGCCACTTCACCTGATAGCCGTTGTTGGTATGGTAGCCGTGAAAGTGCGCACGCCTGATGTGCGGTGCTTTCGGTGCGCTGTGACCTTTTTTCAGAGCAAAATTTCAGTGTGTGCAAAATTCCGTGTCATATTTCGTGTCATATATTTATTATTTTGACTGGTATTTTATTATTTCTACGCATATTTTAGCATTTTAGAATATAAAGAAAACCGCCTATCTACGCCATTTGACGTAAACAAGCGGTTTCGTGCTGGTCGAGGTGACGGGACTTGAACCCACGGCCTCTGCGTCCCGAACGCAGCGCTCTACCAAACTGAGCCACACCTCGAAATACCACTGTAATATTATATCACACCCATCAAACCTTGTCAAGGCGTTTTTTTCTGTTTTGTATCCTCTTTGCTCTTTTTTACTGCGTTGACCTTTGGTGTTTGACGAATTTATTGAAATCATTCTCATTGTAACTTATTTTCATTGACATACGCCTTGCGTTGTGATATTATATATATAAAGGTGTTCTCGTTTAAAAGTTTTTGTATGAGGTGATGAAATTGATGAATATGAAGAAAAGAATGTTGAGCATTGTCCTGTCTGGCGCAATGGCTGTTTCTACTGCTGTGTCTGCTGGATCGTTCAGTGCCTTTGCCGTGGCGCAATGTGTTGCGTATTCAGGCTCTAATGTGAATGCTCAGGACTATGTGCAATGGTCTGACACAGTGAAATCTTACCTGACAGTGTGCGACAACGGCAATTATATGCGTGTCCAGTCAGGCGCTATCGAGGGCAAGCTCCTTGTGGAATATTACAGCCCTGATTTTGAACCGCTCAGCACTAAGCTTATCGACAATGAACTGCCGATCTTTGGTGCTTTCTATGACTCCGGCAATAATTATTATGTCCTTAGCGGTCAGGAAAATCCGAAACAAAACGACTCCCTCGAGGTTTTCCGTATCACGAAGTATGATAAGAATTGGAACAAAATAAAGTCCTGCGGTCTGTATGGAGCTAACACTACAGTTCCATTCGATGCAGGCTCGGCAAGAATGACCCATAGCGGTGACCACCTGCTTGTGAGGACCTGCCACGAAATGTATAAATCAAGCGACGGCAATAATCATCAGTCTAATGTTACCATTGAAGTGGATATGCCTTCAATGACTATCACTGATTCATATACCGGCGTCATGAACGTTGATTATGGCTATGTTAGCCACTCCTTCAATCAGTTTATAAAAACCGACGGCAACCATATAGTCGCCCTCGACCATGGTGACGCTCATCCACGTTCTGCCGTTCTGGTGAAGTATAATTCTGATTTTACTACAGGCAAATTCTTCCCAAGCTATTTTGATAAGGTCAGCAATATCGACGTTGTAACATACCCTGAATATACCGCCGGTCACTATAACTATACAGGTGCGGCTATAGGCGGCTTTGATGTGTCATCATCAAGCTATATCGTGGCACAGAGTACAGTTGACCTTGATTATATCAATACGTCAGAAACACGAAACGTCTACGTTTCCGCTGTTTCAAAGGACCTTTCCACAAACAAGCTCAATAAGATAACTTCTTATGCAGAGGGTACAGCTTCAGCTTCTGCTCCACAGCTTGTGAAGATAAATAATAACAGCTTTTTGCTATTGTGGGCCAGAGATACAAAGGTAAGCTGTGTGAAGCTAAACGCTGACGGCACAGTAAACGGCAGTATACACACCTTTGAGGGAAGTCTTTCAGATTGCCAGCCTGTTATCAAAAACGGCAGAGCAGTTTGGTATGTTTACGATAAAAATAACGTGACCTTCAACTCCCTGAACCTTTCAAATCTTGACGATATAAAGACGGTTGACGTCAAAACAGGTCATGACTACGAAACAAAGTACGCATCAAAAACTGACGGCACTGTAACACAGACCTGCAAGTCTTGCGGCTATGTGAATAAGTTCACAGTTCCTACCTCTACCACTGTTTATTGGCGCACAGACCTTTCGAATACGTCCTTTTCAAGCGTATTGAGCAAAACTCAGTTCAGTGTGGGCGACAGCATTGATTTCTGGCTTTATGACGATACAGACTACACAGTTGAATTTTCTGATCGCAGTATGGTAAGTGTAAATAAGCTTAAAAACTATGCTAATGATATCAGACGTATCACATTCAAAAACGGCGGTTCACTCACTGTAAAAATTTATCCTACATACAATCCGTCTGTAGCAAAGACATACAAATTCACCTGCGGATGCACGAGCCACACATATGGCAGTGCTGTTATCACAAAACAGCCGACCTGCACAGCAGAGGGTACAAAAACAAAGACTTGCACAAAGTGCGGAGCAACAGTAACAGAAACAATTGCAAAGCTTTCCCACAGCTACACAACCACAGTTGTTGCACCTACTTGCACTGCTGACGGCTACACTCTCCACAAGTGTTCTGTTTGCGGTACTTCATACAAGGACAACACAACAAAAGCAACAGGTCACAGCTACGGAAATTCTGTTGTAACAAAACAGCCGACCTGCACATCAGAGGGTACTGCTATAAAGACTTGCACAAAGTGCAATGCGACAGTTACAGAAACTATACCAAAGACTTCACACAAATATGCTGACACAGTTGTTGCACCTACTTGCACTACTGGCGGCTACACTCTCCACAAGTGTTCTGTTTGCGGTACTTCATACAAGGATAGCACAACAAAAGCAACAGGTCACAGCTACGGAAATTCTGTTGTAACAAAAAAGCCGACCTGCACATCAGAGGGTACTGCTATAAAGACTTGCACAAAGTGTAATGCGACAGTTACAGAAAAGCTTCCTGCAAAGGGTCACACTGCAGTTACCGACAAGGGCTACCCTGCTACTTGCACCACCGCAGGCAAAACAGACGGCTCACATTGCTCAGTTTGCAATACTGTTATCAAGGTTCAGACAGTGATAAATGCCACAGGTCACAAATCAAGCGGTTGGATAGTCGACAAAACGGCTTCTATCGGAGTTAAAGGCTCAAAGCACAAGGAATGTACAGTCTGCAAGAAAGTTCTTGAAACGGCTGAAATTCCTGCACTTTCAAGAATTAGCATTTCAAAGGCAAGCGTGACACTTTCTACTTCGACCTACGCTTATGATGGCAAGGCAAAGAAGCCTGGTGTAACGGTCAAGCTAAACGGCAAAACTTTGAAGAATGGTACAGATTACACAGTTTCCTATTCAAACAACACCAAGGTAGGCACAGCAAAGGTCACTATCACAGGCAAGGGCAATTACACAGGCTCAGTTTCTAAGACCTACAGTATCAAAAATAACTTCAAGAAAGCTACCATTTCTGGCATTTCAAACAAGTCATACACGGGCAAAAATATCACGCAAAGCATTACTGTTAAATACAATGGCAAAACACTGAAAAAAGGCACTGACTATACAGTTTCATACTCATGCAACAAGAATATAGGTACTGCCACTGTAAAAGTCGCAGGAAAAGGCTCTTACACAGGCACTATCACAAAGACATTCAAGATAAATCCTGCCAAGCAGGAGATACAGAAGCTCACGGCTAAGAGCAAGGCATTCTTTGTGGATTGGGCGCAGAAAGGTTCTGCTACCGGATACGAGATACAGTACGCTACCAACTCAAAGTTCACAAGTGCAAAGAAAGTTACCATAACAAACAACAAGACCGACAAGACCACTATTTCAAAGCTTTCAGGCAAAAAGAAATACTATGTTCGTGTTCGTTCGTACACAACTGTAAAGGGTACTAAGTATTATGGCGCTTGGTCGGCTTCAAAGAGTGTGACTACTAAGAAGTAATTTTATATGAGAACAGCGTATCGCAGGGGGCTGCGGTACGCTGTTTTTTTACTTTGATATTGCAGTTTGAGACCTCAAAAATCACTCTTTACCCAATCTCTCCGAGACTTCAAGCACCAATCGTTGGTCTTTTTCCGAAAGTTTCGATACGCTCTCAACTATTTTTTGCGTTAGTGCAGGATTTTTGCTGCCATCGTCGAAAAACTGCTTCGGAGTGACTTCAAGATACTCGCAAATGGCAAGAAATTCACCAAGGGACGGCATCGTCCGTCCTGACGATATGCTTTGGATATATCCCTTACTGTGACCGAGTGCAAGGCTCATCTTGTATTCGGACACATTTTTTTGCAATCTAAGCTGCGTAATTCTGTTGCTGATATCCTTTTCCGTCATTTTCATTCTCCCTCCGTCGATTTGTATCACTATACCTATTATAATATATATAATGTGACGATATTACCGCTTATATTAGTATTATTTCTTGACATATACCGCTAGAAAGGGTTATAATGTAAAAGTAAACTAATTTTAAACGGACATACCTTTGTCTGGCAATTATGCTATACTGAAAGCAAGATAAAACGACAAAATACGATGATCTGCCGCACCAATAATTTGACATTTTTGGTTAAAATAAAAAAATATTCTTCGAAAACGTTATACTAAGCAGCCAGCTTAACAAATTCAAAATCAAATGTGGTATAATTGTAAGAAAGAGGGGTAATAAAATGGAAAATGAACGTTTAGACAGAGTACTTGAAATATTTTATCGGCTTTTGCACGGCGAGGTCGTTTCTAACAAGCTTATTGCGGAGGAGTATGGGATATCATCCAAAAGCGTCAGTCGTGACATTGCAAGGATAAACGATTTTCTTGCGGAATACAGGGAGCTTATGCAAAATGCCGAGGTCACATATTCGCACAAGGACAGGGCTTACATACTTAAAAGCGACGAGTTTCTGAAAAATCAGGAGCTTTTTGCCTTGGTAAAAGTGATACTCGGGGCACGTTGTTTCAGCAAAGAAGATATGATATTCATTGTATCTAAGCTGAGAAAGTTTACCACTGCCAATGACCGAAAGCTTCTTGATGAGGTGATACGCAGGGAGATATATCATTATCACGAGGTGCGCTCTGACTGCGACAGCGTGATAAACAATCTTTGGCGTCTTGTGCAGTGCATTGATGGTAAGAAGGTCATTTCGGTGACATATCTGAAAATGGACAGGAGCGAAGTTGTTAGGAAGCTGAAGCCTGCGGCGATAATGTTCAGCGAATATTATTTTTATCTTATCGCATATGCGGCAGATGATACCCAGTACAAGGCGAGGTATTTCCGCATTGACAGGATAAAAAATATTGTTGAGCACAGGGAGAATTTCCAGCTTGATCGTGAGCACAGCTTTGACGAGGGCGACCTGCGTGAGAAAAATCAGTTTATGTTTCCAGGGGACAACGTGCGGATAACCTTTGAGTTTTCGGGGCTGTCTTTGCAGGCTGTTCTTGACAGGCTGCCCACCGCAAAAGTCATTGAGCAGAACGGCACAAAGAGCGTTATCACTGCCGAGGTCAACTACGGCAGGGGGATAATAATGTACCTGCTCTCCCAAGGCTCGTGGGTAAAAGTCTTTGAGCCAAAACCGCTGGTGGAGGATATGCTGGCAGAGATCAGGGCGATGGGGGAAAGGTATGAGGAGAAATGATTTTACAGCGGTAATAATTAACTATTAAATACAAAGATCAGGTTAGGATGTATAATATGAGTGAAATATTGAAATTAGAAAATGAGGGACTTGCCGTTGAATTTGAAGTCATACCGGCCGTAAGTGAAACTGACATTAAGCAGAGCGGCTATGACATCGACGCTGCGATAAAAGATATAGATAATTGTCTAAACATCACAAATAAAAAAATCGAAGCTCTTAATTCCGAAATAGATAGGCTTACTAATCACGCTGACGGAATGGATTATATTGTGGCAGTTGTAAGCGGAATATTAGCAGGAGCAATTGATTCTATATGGGTTGGAGATTTTTCATTAGATCGTGCAAATGAATATGGTGATAATAAAGTAAATAACTTTGTGATTAAAATTGCACAAAAAGCGGGTTATACAGGTGATGATCTTAATGGTGCAGTAAAATATCTTGAAAAGAATTATGCCATCGTTGCCGATAAAGCTACAAATGATTTCGGCGGAGGTTTACAGCACCATTTACGAGATTTCTCACATCACCCAACACTTATAGGTTTATTTTTCTCTATGCTTACTCAGTTTACACATAAATTATATGGCACAGACGTAGCCGGACACTTTAAAGTGGTTGAAGTGTCTCAAGCAGACCTGATCTTGATCGGTAAGAATTTGCCTGAGAAAATTACATTTGGATTGATCAACTGGTTTTTTCATATGATAAGCGATATGGCTGGCTCATCTTCTTCGATCAGCAAAGGTAATACCGGAACTGGTTTGCCCGGTCCTTTAGTTTCATTTTTAAAGGAAATATCGGCACTTCCAATATTCCGTAAACTTGATGATAATGGATATAAGAAGTTTTCTGTTTGGATATCTAAACTCTTTAACGGAACATTGCTTGCAAAAAAAGATGAAAACGGGAAAATAATAGAAGCTGTAAAATTTGATCTGAGGACTGAAATAGGCGTTGCCAATGAATTAAAAAGGCAAGCTGTTCCAGTGATTATAAACGAATGCATTGTTCGTGGTTTTTATTTTATAAGAAGATTATGCAATGAAATAAAATCAAAGGATATCAGGTCATTTGATGAAATGTCACGAGTTGATTGGAAAGCAACTTTACCATTCAAAAATCGCACTATAGTGCGTATGCTTACAATCTCAACTGGAACGTTTATGGCTTTTGATTTAATTGACGCTGCAATAAGATCAGCGGCAAAGTCAGGCGGTAATGCAGCAGTTTTTGCAAAAGAGTTTATTCTCAAAGTGAATTTTGTAGGTGTGGGCAGATTTGCTATTGCCGCTGGCACGGATATCGGTATGGGCATAAAACGAAATAAACTTAGGAATGAGCGTATGCAGCTCTATACAACAAGTATTAGATTACTAAATGCCAAGGTATATTATTGTGAAGCAAATATGTGGATAGCAGCCGAGGATGCAGGAAAGAGTATCGAAGAAGCATATCAGGTAATGATCGTGTCTGTAGAACGCTATCAAGAAAGTATACAACAAATTTCAGAAGATATGAAAAAATTAGATAAACTTATACCAGAAGCTGAAAAGAATAACCCAGGACTTACAGATGATATTTATGACATCTTGAAGTGGGGATAATAAAAAAGGAGTGTTACATATGAGTAATGAACTTGAAATTTTTAAGGTCAATCAATCTGAACTTCCAAACATCATTACAGATCAATGGCGTGATATACAAGGTTTGGAAGATAAGGTGAAGAAGTCTGTTAAAATGGCTCAGACTGCAAAAACTTCTGCTGACAGGGCTTATGGCAAATCAGCAGGTTTGGGACACAAAAAAGAAGCTATTGAATCTTTGCAGGAAGCTTCTGTTGATCTTGCAGAATCACAAGTACAGGTCGTTGAGGCACAACAACTTTCTTTTGAATATCAGAAGAAGCTAAGCGAGATAACCAAGTATCTGTTTGCACTTGGCGTAAGTAATATAGCTGCCAACAGGACAGTTGTTCGTGAATTGGAGTTAAAGCTGAGAGGTGCTTCAGAGGGGGAGCTTTCCGACTTGGCAAGAAAAGAAGTTCTGAGCGTTATATCCCAGTTGAAAGCTCAGGAAGATATGATGAATAAGCAAAAGCAAATGTCTGAAACGTTAAAATCACAGGATAAAACGATATCAGAACATCAAAAGAAAGCGGAACATCACGATGAAGTCCTTGCAAAAATGGCGCAAAAAGACAAAGAACAAGACCTGACGCTATCTAAACACACTAAAAAAGATCTTGAACATGATCGTCTTTTAGCTGAAAGAAAACAGAAAGACGAGGAGCAGGACAAATGGCTTTCTGAGCAGGCTGAAAAAGACCTTGAACATGACAGACTCTTGGCGGAAAGAAAACAAAAAGACGAAGAACAGGACAAATGGCTTTCTGAGCAGGCTAAAAAAGATCGTGAACATGACAATCTCTTGGCGGAAAGAAAACAGAAAGACGAAGAACAGGACAAATGGCTATCCGAACAGGCAGAAAAGGATCGTGAACACGATAGACTCTTAGAGGAAAGAAAGCAGAAAGATGAAGAACAAGACAGCAAGCTTTTGGAACATCAGGAATCATTAGACGTAATTATGGAAAGAGATAAATCCCAGGATAAAGCCATAAATAAACTTACAGATGAAAACAAAAAGCTTATGAAACTAGTCGAAGACCTGACAGCAACCAAAAGTGATAAAAAAGCAACTATTATTTCATACATAGTTGCTGGAACATCATTGCTTTTGTCAATTGTTCATTTCTTTATTTGATCATAAACTATATTACTTACTTATTTTAAACACTTTGTTTTCCATAACCACCCATCCTGTATAGTAACCGTCAAATCCTCCGCACCCTCCCCCCAAAAAAAATCAGACCCTGCAAGGAATCACCGTCCCTGCAGGGTCATATTCATTCATTGTCTTTGAATTTAAAATTTTTGTATACATACCTGATCATATTGTATTTGATCTCAGCTTTATTCAGCCCAAGGCAATAATATCGTTCCCGCTGGCTTTGAAAACAGCTCCGTCAGATATTTCTCTGCGTCAAGTCCATTCGTCTGAGCCGTTGAAATAAGTGAATATAGTGCGGAACTTGCTTTGGCTCCGTTGGCTGTGTTGCTGAAAAGCCAGTTTTTTCTGCCGATGGCAAACGGCATTATCGCATTTTCTGCCCTGTCGTTGTCTATGGGAACATCTCCGTTTTCTAGAAATGTGTAAAGATATTTTTTCTCATTGACATTTCACTGACTGGGCGGTATCCGCAAAGCCCTCTGCAAGCTCCGTCAAGAAGGTGGTGACTTACACTGTGAAGTGTGGGGACACGCTCTCGGCTATAGCTCAACGCTGCAAGACTACTGTTGTGAAGCTTGTCAAGGACAATGGTATCAAGAATCCGAACATCATTTACGCAGGACAGAAAATTAAAATCAAGTAGGTAGTAAGACAGCCGACAAGGGTTATTCCTTGTCGGCTGTTTTCATATCTTCATCTATTAACTTGTTAATGTACCCGTTGATACTCATGCCCTTACTTTCTGCATAGGCTTTTAGTTCTTCTCTCCTGCCTTTCTTGACAACTAAACTTATTCTGTCATATGCCTTTTCATTATATAGTCTTTTACTGGCTGTTGATGTTTTACCACTCATAGTTGCACCTCCTTATTCTATATTATAGCATACTTGAAGCACTTACGCAAGTATGCTATAATAATATCATCAAAGAACGAAAGGAGTGAAACCAATGGGTAAGAAAAAGAAAAAGCGGCTCAAAAGAGCCGCCGCTTAGATAATGAAGCCCTCGCAAAGCTACTCATTATCAAAGCAATTTTAGAACTCGCTGAAAGTTTACTGAAGCTTATCGACAAGCTTACAGACTAACAGCATTCCGCAAGAGAGCCGAAAGGCTCTTCGCTGCGGATATTATATCACACAAAAGGAGAAATGTCAAATGAAGATCATAAGCATTATTCTTAATGTGGCTGAGATAGTTATTCTTATAGCCGCCATAATCGTATTTTTCAGAAAAAAGTGATTAAATATTCGGAGGTAAAAACATGAAAGTTACAGTACAGAAGATACGTTGCGGTCGGAGAAAGTATATCAGATAGTAGTTCAGCCGTATCAGGGTGATCTGAGGCGGCTGTTTTTGCGTACACGAATTATACACGATAAAGCTGAATTGTAAATATATGCTTGTGAAATGCGGAACAAATGAAACGGCTTAAATGATGTAAATGCGTGGTTTACAAGCAATTTTATAAAGCAATAAAAAGTGGAGTGAAGTGGTATATTTAATCTCTCCATCTCCGCCAGTCACTCGCCGTGACGGGCATTGTCCGTCATGGCTTTTTTTGTTATCAAACTTCAGTCCCGCTCAATAAGTTTGTTTGTAAACTTTACAAAGTAGGGGGCGTGCCCCTGCACCCAATCCGCTATCATTTATGGTAGCGGATTTTTTCGCCCCCGCCCATAGGTATGATACGCTGGGAGGGGTTTGATGCTCGCCGTGACGGGCATTTTATGTACTCATGCCCCTTGTGCATATGTGCTAAGCCCGCAAGATCGCAATTGTATGTAATGTCAAAAAGGTGCAGATAGTCTTGACAAAAGGCTGGACGTCTGTTAAACTTATCCTAAGCAAAGACCGGGGACGACACCCATAGAAAATAACAGCGTCGGAGCTAAACGCAAGCCTGTATAATGCAGGCGCTAATTTGATGTTGCTGTGCAAGGGGGAGATACCCATAGAAAAAAACGTTATTGTTACAGACATAAACGGAAAACGAATCGGAGCTACCTATCCCAAAAGGGCTAAGGGGCTTGTTAAGAACGGTCGGGCAGAGTATGCAAGCGACTGTGAAAAATGTACTATAAGAATATTAGATACTCATAAGCCGACCGTGGATGTTACGGAGGTAAACAATATGGGTAAAGTAATAGATTTTGATCCTAGAGATTTTAAGGCTGATAAGTCCTGCGAAAACAATGTTATAGCTAAATATTTTGTGACCGATAAGGACGGCGAAAACGTTATTGCCTATTCTATTGGAAACTGGAATTGGGACTGGACGCAGATATGCTGTGACAAAAAACTTGAGAAAAATACCGACTATGTTTTCAGATTTGTGATAGTCGGAGGCTATTGCAATACGTGCAATGAAACTTCTCGCTTTGAGATCGTGCCTATGCCAGACGGCAGCTTAACCGATGAAGCTTACGAAGACAGATACACCTATGATCTGGCTCAGAACAGATATAAGCCTGTTTTATGCAAAAAGACCGACGAGGGTATGCTGAGACTTTTTGAGATACCTTTCAGCACCTTTGATTGCGAAGATTTCAGGTTTGTATTCATTGCTATGCACGCTGTTGCAACGCTCTATGCGCCAAAAAAGTTTTCAGCTTATGCAGACCTTGAGGATACGAATTTTGACCAGCTTCGTGATGAGATCAACAGCAAAACCAGCGAGGATAATTCTGCAAATGTGGTGATGGATTTCACAGGCGCTCATGTCACACGCTCGACTGTCACCGATTTGCTGACAATGGCTCGTTTTGGTAAAAGCGAGAATGTTTGTATTGATTTTACAGGAGCTTTCATAGAGGACGATAAGCCGGACGATATTCAGGCTGATGCAGATGATACCGGGTCTGACGATATCGCTGTTGAGCTTATGGACGTTGCAGACAACTGAGCTTCGCAGGAAGATATACTTTACTAAGATATTATGATTTAATAAGTTGATCCAAACAGAGAAACCCATTGATCGGGTTTCTCTGCTTTTTTTTGCACAAAAAACCACCCACAGCCGAATCAGCCGTGGGTGGCAATATCATTTTAAATTAACACTATCCCTTATTTGTTCAATGCTATCTTGCCCATTGCATCTGCCTGCATGATAGCGTCATAAAGCTCGATAGGCTGTACGTCGCCTGCAAGATTGTGGATAGTTTCGCCTGGGATACAAGCGTTCTTTGCGATAGTTTCTACCTGCTCAGGTGTAGTTACACCGATCTCTTCAAGTGTGACAGGAAGTCCCACTTCAAGGCAGAAGTTCTGTACCTCTTCAAACTCTTCCTTTGGCGCACCCTCAAGTACAAGCTGAACCAGTGTACCAAGAGCTACACAACAGCCGTGGTCTGCGTGCTTGATTCCCAATGATGTTACGCCATTGTAGAACGAGTGTGCAGCCGCACAGTTTACGTTGTCTGCTCCAACGCCTGAAAGATATACGTTAGCCTCGCAGATAGCTTCAAGGGCAGGTGTAACTGCGTGTACCTTGCAAGCCTCAACTGCCTGCTTGCCGTATGTTTTCAGCGTGTCATAGCAAAGTCTTGCAAGTGCCTGTCCTGCTCTTGTGATGCCTGTGCCTTCAAGGCTTGCAGACTCTGTTCTTATGGAAGCTCTGCCCTCAAAATATGTACCAAGTGCATCGCCCATGCCTGCAATAAGGAACTTTACAGGTGCGTTTGCGATAACTGTTGTGTCTACCATTACTGCGTCTGGATTGGTAGGATAGAAAAGATATTTGTCAAAGCTGTGGTCATCATTGTATATTACTGACAGACCTGTACATGGCGCATCTGTTGCCGCAACTGTAGGCACGATAACAATGTGCTTGCCTGTGTAGTATGCTGTAGCTTTTGCAGTATCAACTGCGCTTCCGCCGCCAACTGCAACTACTGTGTCGATGTTGTCAGCCTTTACTATCTCTTCCATTTTGGCTATCTCGCCCTTGCTTGATATACCACCAAATATTTCATAGCGTCTGTAATCGTCAAGCTCGCCAAAGCTTTTCTCTATCTTGTCATGACAGGCTTTGTAGCCACTGTTTGAACATACAAACAGCCACCTTTTGCCCATATAGCCCATTTCTTCATGAAACTTAAGTGTAGCATCTCTGCCCTGAACATATTTGAGCGGCTCACGCATTGCTCTGAGTCTTCCCATCATAATGAATTACCTCCGATTTGTTTGATTTATTAACTTTATACGGAATTCTTTCCGTATTTTCAACTAGATTATAGCATATTGCACAAGAGATACAAGAAACATTTTATAAATGATATGTGAATTATCTATTATGGCAAGTTTTGAAAAATAGTTGCTTAATATACATAAATATCTGTCTCTTATACACATCTGACGCTGCCGACGAACTCTAGGGTG
>ENA-OZFY01000298-OZFY01000298.1-human-gut-metagenome-genome-assembly--contig:-NODE-298-length-18497-cov-7.046958_pt1 | contig 18497 bp, 19 predicted proteins | sample MGYA00244652_ERZ653650 | MGnify/ENA primary metagenome ERZ653650 (study PRJEB26926, sample SAMN06165117) | human gut metagenome | biome: ENVO:00009003; feature: ENVO:2100002; material: ENVO:00002003... | reverse complement strand
CCTCGGTCTCGTGGGCTCGGAGATGTGTATAAGAGACAGCTCGTTCACATCATTTACAGTCGTCATCATATGATTTTTCCTCATTGCCTGCTGCACGATCTTTCGCTGTTCTGCGGCGGTAACAAGTCTGTCATATATCCTCAGCGTAACGCCGTTTCTGTCCGCAAGGTGAGCAAGAATAGCAGTTTCTTCTGTGCTCGGCGGATACTCAGTCACAGCCCAGACGCATCTGAAACTGTTTCCGCAGATGTAGTGATCTGTGTAAAAGCGTATAATGCCCGGTGAAATGCGGTCAAAAAAGTCCTTTGCTTCCACTATCTCAAGCTGTTCTTCTGACAGTTCTTTTTTCTTTTGCATTCTACTTCTCATTAACAGTCACCTCCTGTTTTTCCAGATCAAATTCATTCTCTCCCTCAATATCGGGGATATCATCTCCGGAAAGACTTGTTCCGAAGTACAAAGCCAGCATACGCTTGATCTCCGGCTTACTCATTCTCCTAGCCGCAAAGCCGTGCTCCGATATTGCCTTATCCACACGATTCAGCGTACTGAATATCTGCTCGTCCTTTTCACGTCTGAAACGCACCGCAAACATAAACTGCCTCGCTGTGGACATTTCAATCTGTATCTCATCAAGAAAATCATAGTCAGCTTGCAGCAGTTTTCTTACCGCCTCGTTCTGCTCTTTTTCAAGCCTTTTCCTGAGATGATTTTTATTGCTGTCAAAACACTCGCAGGAGTCCAATGCCAGTATTTCTAGGTCAGGTATGGTACTCAATAACATCATAAGATGATGTATTTTGACGTCGATATTAGCTGCTGACAGCACGGATATATTAGTAGGTTCTACGCTGAAAAACGAAAGCTCGACTTTGTCGTTCTTTACACCGAAACGAGTAAAGCGTTCAAGACCTATCAAGTCCTGAACGCTGTTTTTGTTCTTTGTCATTTAAATTTTCCTCCATAAATACAATTGCTGCGAAGTCAGAAAAAACTTCACAGCATTAAAAATATAGTCTATGATCGAAGTTTCGTCAGCCCTCAGACTAAGAAATGCATAAGATGCTGTTGCCGCTATGGGAAGAACGTTCCACAGGTTCACAAGCACTACTACCGACAAGATCAGCCCTGTGCAGATAATGATAAAGTCACGGACGTTCCAGAGCCATAGTTTGACGTTAGCTTTTAGGTTTTCGGGGTAGATGTAGGTTTTCAATTTTATCAAACCTCCTTTTGGGTATAAAAATACAGCCAAGCTTTTGGCTTGACTGTACTTACATAAATACTTTATTATACTGTTAAATAAACTGGAATTTACATCAAAGTTTATATTGCATAAAATTACCGTTATGCTCAAAACCAAAGTCAGTGTAAAGTTTAACTCCCATATCTGAAGCTGTGATTTGTATTGTTCCGCATCCATATTGCTTAGCTTCATTGACAATACGAGAAAGCAGTTCTTTTGCGATTCCATTTCGTCTATAATTTGGATTAGTAAACACACTTGAGAGTAAACCAATTTTTCCACTTGGGCATCCAAAATACGGTGGTTTCTCAACAAAAGACATTCCACTGGTTCCTATTATATTATTTCCATCCAATGCCAACCACGAAACAAATGTACCATCCTTCATATGACGTTTATAATAATCCAATAATGCAGGTTTTAAGTCGATATCTTCTTTAGCCCCTTCTTCTCTTAACTGATTTATTCTCATTTCGATAAATACATCCAGTTCTTTTTCACTTAATTTTCTATATTCTATCTCCATGATGTTCGCCTCCGAAAATTCCGATTTACGGCTCTATCAAATTTTCTTCATTATACTACAAAGTATGCTGAATGTCAAGCTGAAATCAAGCCTTTGCTTTTATCATACCGACAGCTTTAGCCCCCATAGAAACAGTATGACTAACACTCATCATATTGACTCTTACGCTCGTATCCAGTCCGTACATCTGAGCAATCCTCGGAACTTCATTCGCCGACAGACATATTCCGACTGCCAGCAGAGCGTGCTGAGTGTAGGTCAGCAGTCCAAGGTAGAGAATAGTCGTCTGCAAAAATGCAGTAAGGCAAGTGGCTATGACCTGCTTGCACCAGCTGTAAAATCCGTCGGTGTACCCTCTGGGAACTCCGAACAGATACAGACTTCCCACAGCTATCTGACAGAGCATTATTCCGCCTCGCTTGATGTTTGCAAACACAACTTTTACCGTGCAGTAGCCGAACAGAATTATGAAAAACAGGCTAAACAGCGATACATCAGAGGCAAGAGCGACTATAACCGAAAGTCCCGTGCCTGCAACAGTTGATGAAGTTGCCCCTATGAAACCGCCTAACAGCTCGTAAGAGAAAGTCCCTTGAAGAGCAACGCAAAGCGAGTACAGACGCTGAGGAACAACTGTCACCAGACTCGCCGCCATAAACCCTTTCAGAACGTTTATGCAGGTGTTTTTGATGTTTGCCTGCCCCGATTCGTAGGCTATCGCCGTATCGAACACCGCAACTATCATTCCGCATACAAACAGCATCCAGGCAAGGCTGTGAAACAGCGATATGAACGACTGCACCCACGACAGGGCAAAAATATCGCTTGTGCTTTCGTTTATGAATTCAAACAAATCAGCTACCGCCCCGTAAATGAGGTTGAACAACCATGAAAACATGATGTCCCATATTTCGTCGGTAATTGCGTCCACAGCTGACCCTACCGTGCTATCCCAAAGCGACGATATTCCGTCGCCTATCCAGTCTATGGCGTCACTTATCCAATCAAACAACGCTGCCACCTCGTTTCTTGGAACGATTTGTTTTAGTTATCTCACCCTTTATTCGATACAGCGAACTTCTCCGACCGCCTTGTGGATGATAACGTGGAAACCGCTCTAATAAATCACGCTTTTCTAATTCGTTAAATGCCCGAAACACCGTGCAAGTTGACAGGCTTAGATCCTCTGCAATTCGACCCACTGAGGGGTAGCATTCTCCGTTTTTGTCTGCTCGTCCGCACAGATAGCAGTACACCGATACCGCTTTGTGCGACAAGCCTAAATCGTAAATTCTTCTCGGTAATATCAATATGCATCAACTCCTGTTCGTTTTTACATTAGTTTTCTTTTTTGGCGGTTCATCTTCAAAGTCTTCATCTTCTTCGACAATTTCAAATTCCGTTGGAGAAATCACTTTTTTCTTCTGCGGATATTTTATCTCCACATCACGGATAAGTTCTCCACACTCCTTGTAAGAAACCGCCCTTGCAGTCTTATCCGGCAAACGGTACTCGTCCTCAAATTTTATGCCCCATTTGAAAAACAGTTTAAGCTTGCTTATCATCGGATGCGTTCCCGTTTTCATAACAACAAATTGACCTTTTGGCATGGACTTTAATTCATCTACAGTCATCAACGGTCTGCCAATCATCTGGAGCGATTGACTTTTATCTCTGCCGTTCGATACAGAACCGCTCAATACAGTCTGTTCGCCCAAAGCTTTTGAAAGTACCTCTGCACTCTGGCTGTTTGGTGCAAATCCGCCGAACACAGTAAGCTGAGTGTTGTCGGTGATTATCTCCATACCCTGTTTCCCGTAGTTCTGTTCAAGCTGTGCAAAGGACTGTATTATCGCCACGATGGATATTTTTCTTGAACGTCCTGCGGAGAACATAGATTCAGCACCCTCTATCTTAGGAAAAGTTCCAAATTCGTCGCAGTAAAACATAACTCTGTTTTTTAGTTTTCCGCCGTTTTCGTCTGCAATGACTAATATCTCACGATATAACTGTTGGATAAGCAGGCTGACCATAAAGTACTTGCTTGTATCTTCTTCGGGAAGAACGATAAAGATAGCAGACTTTTCATTGCAGAACTTCTCAGCGTCAACAGCTGTTCCGAAGCAGAGCATTTGCTCCATTTCTGTGTCGAGAAAGCTGTTTAATCGGGACAACGCTGTACTCATTACCGACAGCATGGACTGATCCGACGAATTCAATGCCGCTCCTGCAAGCCACTTAGCTTTATGCTCCGATGGGAGCTTGTCCATTAGCTTTGAAAAATACATCTTCGGCTTTGCTTTGGGATTCGGCTGATACTTTGCCAAAAGGTCCTGTATCAGCTTGAACACCGAAACGATGTGACGTTCGTTTTTGTCGCCAAACTCCGCCAAAAGCAGGATGACCGAGGCAAGCAAGCCTTCCGCTGCGTCGTAGAAAAATGCGTTTTGACCGTAGTTTGAGCTGTCACCTCCGCCGATATTGATAATTGTCTTTGCTGTTATCTTTGCATACTTTTCCGCTTTTGCCTTTGATGATAAATCCGTTTTGTCCTGTAAATACAAGTCCATATATTTGTTGACAAGATGCAGGATATTGTTCTCATCTGAGCGAGTGGGGTTACGCAGATCAAGAACGGAAACATTGTAGCCGTAATATTGGCTTGCAATAGTGCCATAATTTCGTGCCACATCTCCCTTTGTGTCCGTACTGATGAACGACATTCCGCTTGCACAGGCAAGTTCGATGTTAGGGTACAAGAAGTATGCGGTCTTGCCCACACCCGCAGCGCCTATCATAAGCGTGTGAACATCGCCGTCATCTACAATAGCCACAGTTTTTTTCCCGTGTGTCAGACAGCCTACCACTGTACCTTGAACAATCGGCAGGTTCTGACCTTTTCTCCACATCTCCGGCTCGAATGGCAGAGGGATAAAAGTACGCTTTATCTCAGATTTTGTCGCCCACCTCGCAGTTCCGTGCTGTCCATTGCCGACTTTTTTTGCCTTTATTCCGTTAAGCGACTTGTTGTCAAGCAGATTTACTACCACTAAAAAGGCAATGAAAATTACAACAAGTACGCCTATTAAAAACATTTGTTTATCATTCAATTTCTCACTTCCAATCTGTATAGGATATTCTGTCTTTTGTACTGAGTAAAACCGTTAGTTTGTTTTATTCAAGGTATTGCGCTGTGAAGCGGAGGGTATCGCATTACCCGAATTCCATACAAGGTTCGGGTTCTGAAACTATATCTTCTGATTCAATATTCTCTTGCATAGGAGCATTTAAAGTTTCCTCAACCGACAGTCTTACAGCGCTGTCGGCGAGCTGATACAGCAATTTTGCCGTATTTACCGACTGCTCACGGGTACGGGCGGTCTGTCGCAAGTCCTTTAGCACTGTCTGAACACACTCCTGCAAATTCCTCTGTTTCTGTGATTTTTTGCCCTTGTCGGTGTAAGGCTTGTAACTGCCTTTGAGCTTTACATGAAGCCTTTCAAACGCTTGAAATTCGCTGTTTATCCGCTCACTTTTGGGCATGAAAAAAGCCGAGCCTGCAAGCGCATACTCAGCGAGATATTTGTATTGCCCGTTCTTAAATGTGGCATAAATCTGCGAGGTCAGCTTATCGGGACGGCATTTTAGATACCCCAGTTCGCTTACTTCTTTCAGATATTCGTCTTTCCTTTTATGCGGAACAGCAGGCAATGGCTCAACACCATTCTGAGATTTCAGACATTCGTTCCAGTCCTTAAACTCAGGTGCAAGACGTTTAACGTTTGGGTATCCGTTCTCATGAAGAATATCTCTAAGCCTGTCCACCGCCTCGATTCCTCCCTCATCGTTATCTACACAAAGCACAATTTCACGGAGGTTAGAATGATTCTTTAAAGCCGTTAAAACGGAATTTTCATAGACTCCGTTCATTGCAATGCAGCTGTGCTTTTGCCAGTCTTTCGGATAAAGCGTAAGAAAACTCATCATATCTATGGGAGCCTCAAACACATAGAGTCTTTTGCTTTCACCGAAATGTGCAAAGCTGTATCTTGTGTCAGAACCTTGACAAGTGATCCTGAAACTATTGCCGTAGGAATTTGTTGAACGCTTGCTTGCCTGCCTTGGAACGCCGTTTTCGTCAACGCCTACGAACACCGCATTGTGATGTTCCTTGTCCTCATAAAGCGTGTGCTGTTTTGCAAAATACGATATAATATCGGGAGAAATGAACCTCTGCTTTATCAGGTAGGCATAAACCCTATGCATATTTGTGTTTGCTTGGGGCAGTCTGAACTCTTTCTTTTCTTCCTTTGCGATAGCTTTCGGCGGACTGTGGGACAGCGGAGTTACCCTCTGTCCCAACAGTTCCTGTACCGCAGTCTGAAAGTCCATATCATAGAATTCCTGCATAAATTTTATTGCACCACCGCCGACCTGATTTTTATGGTCGAACCATGTCGAGCCACGAAGCGTTATGCTGTCGTGCCTGCCGGAGCTGTCACAGTAAATGAGCTTATGCTCTATTCCGGAACGCTCAAGCTTTTCACCTCGCACACGCAGGTATTCTGCCAAATCTACGCTGTTGGCAAGCTGTTTTTGTTCGTCTGTGAATGGGATGTAGGGCATTAAAGTTCTCCTTTCCGGGTTGAAAATTTTGGTTTGGTGTGGTATAATGAGAAGAAAGATCAAGAGCAATATCACTTGATAAATCAAAATTTGATTGGATTGTTGTTATTATGGACGAAAAATACCAAGTGGAGTTATCTGTGTTATTGGAGTCATTGGAATACTGTTCTGATGTTGAATCGGATGGATACTACATTGTTAGAGGAAGTAATAAAATAATAGCGTATGGTGAAGACCTATCAGAAGAATATCTTGGCGAGGATGCAGTTTGGAAATTTTTGCAGTCAAATGAGTGCATTAAATTACCAACCTTACATGAGATAGAAGATGCTTCGCCGAATTGGAACAGGGATATAACGTTTAAATACATTGATGAAATGATAAATGACACAAAACAAAAGAAACTCCTTACTAAAGCATATAAATCCATATTCGGTAATCGTATTCTTCATGCATTTCCGGGAAGCTCTAAATTCTGCGCAGAACTTGCCAAACTTGGGCGTATGGATGAATGGAATCTGTTTATAAAAGAAAAATATGAAGCCCATCAGCTTGAATTTGCAAAAAAATGGTGTAAAGGCAATAATGTAAAAATAATCACTGAAGCTGATATATAAGGGCAAGATATTCTTGTAGTGGTAAAGAATTTGTAACCGTAAGGCAGAAAATCAACTTCAAACAATTTTTAAAAAATCATTTTCAAAATGGATTAGGAACTGGCGAAATTATTAGTTTATCTAATCCCCTACCAAAAGGACTGAGTAAAATCAGTCCTTTTTTCATCCACCAACGCATTCTCTGAATTGTCCAATAACCTGCGAAAAGCTCTGCCTTTCCATCATATCCGAACTGAGATATGCACCAGACACAACGGTAAGCTTGTCCTCCGAAAGCACAGCGTATGTTTCCGTGTATCCGAACTGCGTCGCCATACCATCGGATTTCTGAACAGAGCCGTACTGCTGATACTTACCCTTTGAAACAACACTGCTTGTCATTCGGTAACTCGAAACAAAGTCATCTTCGGTGATACCGCTCATCTGTGCGGAGGTCTGTCCGAAGTAATAATCTCCGAAACTTTCAAGGATATATTCCATGTCGTAATCAAGATCACTCTGACTTAGATCAATACACAGAACATCGATCATACCGCCGCCGTTTGAGCCTTTCAGCGATATATTCTGCACTCCGTTTGAACTGTCTGTCTGCGTTTCAAATGAACAGCCTTTCATTGCCTCTGTTACCAATGCGCTTGTATCTGCAAAGCATATATTTGAATCGAAAAACTCCGCAATAAAGGTATCATATTTTACCTGTTCTTCATCGACGGTACTTTCAGCCTCCGAAGAGGCAGCCGCACTTACTGTCGGTGCGGCTGTTGTGACCGTTGTCTGCTCGGCTTTGAACGGCGGCGAGATATTTCCGCAGCCTGTAAGGATCACCGCAGACAGTACGGCGAGTATAAGAATATTCTTCATTTGTCATACCTCCTTACACAATCGACCAAATATACAGCGGAGCGGATAGGGTGAAGATAAGACAGCCAAAAATTATGGCTATGGGAGTCCATTCCAACTGACCGTGTTTTCGATAGTCGAGATATGCGAGACCTATCTTAACAAACAGCAAAACCGCAAGAATTACGTCAATTACGGGGAACACAACGTTGTTTACAACCGACACCACCTGCGACCTTGCGGTAGTCCATGTGCTTTGGACTGCTCCCGCAACATCGCCCGAAGCATAAGCTGTTAGCGACATCATAGCCGCAAAGCACACCGAACTTGCTGCTGCGATCAATTTCTTTTTAGATCTCATTTCACATCATCCTTTCTTTGTTTCTTATCATTCTTCTTGCATATGAGCATACCGAAAGTCATAATAACCGCTGTGGCTACGAGATAAAGTTCAGCACCATTGTCTGCGGATACACCTGTATTAGGAGTATCTATTGTGACTGTAGGAGGAGTTTCAAGATCAGGCGTATGCTCATCGTACATAACGACCTCGGTCACAGAACCGTCCTCGTTTACCGTGAACTTTATCTCATTTGCAATTTCGTAACCGTCCGGAGCAATGATTTCACGGAGCGTGTATTCCTTTCCTGCGATAAGCTTGCCCTCGACAAGATGAGCCTCGTCCGCAGATACCCATTCCTCAACCACATTTCCGTCCTCGTCAATAATTTGGAGAGTTGCACCAGGCAGCTCCTTATCCGTAGTAATATCACGCTTTGAGATCTTCACCTTTGTTGTGTCGTCAACCATAACAATCAGCGGATTTCCGTCCTCTGAAATCGCCGTAGAATCAACGTTTCTGATTTTTATTGTACCGTCTGCAAAAACCTCGAATTCAATATCCGTAGCTATCACATATCCGTCCGGAGCCGCAATTTCCTTGAGCGTGTAATCTCCGGCTGGAAGCTCGGTTACAATATGATTTGTACCATCGGAAATCCATTCGTCAATGATTTCACCGTCAGCATTTTCAAGCTGCATATCTGCGCCGATTAATTCCTCGCCGTATACATCAACCTTAGACACTTCAACGGTAATAGGCTTGTTAACTGTACGAATTGTGATAGTTTCGCCGTCCTCGCAAACAGTTACGGGATAGCTTTCACCGCTGAGAATATATCCCGTCGGAGCTTCGATTTCTCTGACAATATACTCGCCGTATGGGATTTCGTCAAACTCAAAATATCCGTTTTCATCTGAAGCGGCAGTCATTACTGCAGTATCTCTGCTGAACTTCACACAGTCGGCAGTAAACAGCCCGAACACCGCATTTTCAAGGGGTTCGCTCTTGTCATCTACCTTGTGACCCTCTATCCTGCCACGCTTGAGAAGATTTACAAACTGTCCGCAGTCAATATCCACAGTCTGGATATCCTGTCCCATATACTCGAAGTTTACAAGATATTTTTCTCCGTTAAGAATATAGTGTTCATCAGTAGAAATTTCTTTGACATAATACCTGCCAAAAGGTATCTGTACATCAAATTTTGCGGTCATATTCTCATCAAGTGAAACCTCCGAAATGAGACCGTCGGCAGGAATAACCGTACCGTCAGCCGCCGTTATATCTTCTGCGGCGAATAGTCCGAAACGAACGCTTGTATAGCAGTCCTTGCCGTAGATCCCGAACTGTTCATCACTTTCCATAACCTTAGAAAGCGATATCCTCACGCTCTGATACTCATTTTCAAAAGCTGTATTCACAGTATCTCTCACCTCAAATTCCTGCCCTGCATATGTCAGCTCAACATCTTTAGGCTCATTGTTCAGCACATAACCATAGGGAGCTTTTATCTCTCTGACCTCATACTTGCCAAGATAAAGCGGTTCGGTTTCAGCATAGCCGTTTTCGTCTGTTGTAATTTCAGCCACAACGTCGCCTACGTTGGCACGAACCGTGCCGTCAAGAGTAACAATATCCTCTACAGCGATCACCTGAAATACTGTGCCGCTGAGATCTCCGTCTGCAAACACTGGAGTGTAAGTTGTTGGATTCACGATCATTTCACCGTTTTCATTTGTGTATGCGGAGGAAACCGTTGTCACGCTTGTGAAAATATCTCCCGTTTTATGAACGCTGATCTTTCCTTTCTGAGCGGTGTTTTGCTTTTCAACTTTGACGATAGTAAGCGAGTTTTCTTTCTCTGCATTTTCTGAGGAAACCGAAAATGCTACGGGAGTTTTATCAAGTGCATAGCCATATGGAGCCTGAACCTCAACAAGAGAATATTCGCCGTAGGGAAGAACCTCGGGAGTAATCAGATATCCCTCAGAATTAGTGTAAAACACATCAATGGCAGTAGGAGTGGGATAGCTGTACGTCATAGCTATCTTTTCTCCGTCTGCATTGTATATCTCAAATCCTGCGCCCTCATAAGGAATGATTTTTCCCGTTTCGGAATCCACCTTTATGATCTTGATATAGCTTTCAAACTTTTCATTGTTAATGATGTATCTGTAAGTCTGACCGTCAGCCGAAATGTTCACATCAAAATCCTCCATAAACTCAGTACCCTCCCAGCCGACTGTCTGATGCACGGTGTAAATTCCGTAGGGCATATCCTTTGTCTGTGCAAAGCCGTTTTCATCGCACGTCAGGTAATCACGTTCTGTTTCAACAGCATTTGCATAAGAACCTGAAGATTTCAGATACACTTCAAATTCCGCGCCTACTTCGGGAGTTTCAATCTGAGTCGATCCGTTATCGGAATGCTTGATGATCGCAATATTTCCCTTGATAACGTCCTCAGTCACTGTCATAGAAAGTGGGTTATGCTCAATGAAATAATTCTCAGCTTCTGCACCTACTGAGTAAACTGTTTTGTCAAGGAGATAGCCCTCGCTTGGCGAAATTTCCTGAACAGTGTAGTTTCCGCAGACATACTCTTTTGTCTTGAAATATCCGTTTTCATCGGTCGTATAGGTATCGGCAAGCTCGCCGTCCTTGTACAGTCCGTAAACTGCTCCTGCAAGCGTTCCGTCGCCCTGTGCTGATGTTGTTTCAGAATCCTGCTTTATTACCTCAACTGTAAACTTTTTGAGGATATTTTTGAATGTCTTGGTTGTGGTCGCATCTGCCGTAAGGGTTGCAGTCTGATCCGCTGGAACTACATATCTTACGGGAACATTTTTCTCTGAAATGGTGTACACGATCTTCTCATTATTGCTGTTGTAAACGGGAATATCGGAAAGAATTGCAACACCGTCCGAACCTGTTTTAATTGTGTAGGTCTTACCGTTGCCCGTAATAGTGAACTCTCTGTCGCCGTTCTGATTGTCCTCGGACTGCTTATTTATCTTTATCGAGCCCGTTTTAAGCTGATTGTTGAACTTCACATTCACAGTCAGATCAACATCTCCGCTTGTCAGCGTAACATTCTGAGCCTTAGGGACTTCGTATCTTGTATCTACATTGATCTCAGATACGGTGTAGGTGATCGCTTTGCCCGTAGATGTGTTGTATACCTTTAATCCGCTAAATTCGGCAACGCCGTTTGCTTTGGTTTTCTTGGTGTAACTGCTGCCGTCGTTTCCTGCGACCTTGAACTCTCTGCCGCTTACGATCCCATCTTCGGCGATCTTGTTGACCTTAATCTTACCTCTCGTAAAATCTTCGGTCACAAATACATTTTCGTCAGCCTTTAATGCGAACACTTCTTCAGAGATACTGTAACCTGTCGGTGCGGAGATCTCCTTAACGTAATACTGCTTTTCAGGTAACTGAACGGAACCTGTTCCGTCCTTGCCGATAGTGATCTCGCCGACCTTGTTTTTACAAGCCTTATCGGTATATACTCCGTATTTTGCAACCGTGCCGTCTACCTTGCTTGTGCCTGAAATCTTAACCGTTCTGTCTGAAACAAGAACCTTAGTTATTTCAAATTTCACATCATTTTTTGTTATCCTGAACGCCGACATATTCATAGCGGTAGCAGTCTTACTGTCAGTTTTGTTGTTGATAACAACGCCCTCCGAACCGCTGGATTCTATTCTCCAATGCTTTCCGCCTGCACCTTTTCCATCGCCGACTGTCTTTGAGTTTATGAGTTTTTCCGAAACGCCGATAGACTTAAGGTAGCTTATTACATCATTTCTTGAATCAAATTCACCCATATATATCCAAGCGTGATCTTCACCAACCGGATTCTGAGCGACCACCACAGAACCTGCTGTAATAACCGAACCGTCAGCACACTCCCAATACGGGCGGTCCGTTGTCTTGATGTTTTTCTTTTCGACTTCGACCTTTGAAGTCTTTCCGTCGTAAGTTATGGTGCAGTTATCATTGACTGTAAGCCAATGATCTGTGTCAACAGGCACGGGGTTGTTCCATGAAAATCCCGAAGTTTTGTATCCGAGCTGTGTAAGCGTGTAGTATACAAGACCCGAACAGTCGATGCCAAGATTATTTATTGTTTCGACCGACAGCGGAGTGTACTGTCCCTGATTGTATGCGTACCAGTAGCCTTTGTTTCCAAAGGTATACGGTGTACCCAGCAAGGTCGCCGCCTTTGCGATCACCGTATCTGCCGACGGAAAAGCTGCGTTTTCAGTCGATGAGCTTGCGGCATTTGCCGTAATAACTCCGCTCATAGATGAACCGAACATAGAAAAAGCACAGAGTCCTGCCATGAACCCTGCGCTGAGTTTCTTTAATATTTTCGATTTTTTGAACATAAAGTGCATTTCTCCTTTTCATTTTTGCAAAGAAAAAGAGCCTGATTTCGGCTCTTTCGTTTGCACATTTTAATATATTTCATCATATCTTTGGCTGCTTATCAAATCCGCCCCTGACACATATGATTCATCAATATCTATTATTTCGCTGAATCCGCAGTCGTTATTCAGCAGAAATCCTTGTCCCTGCGTATCAAGAACAAACCATGTTCCGTTTACCTTAACAACATTTGCTACATGACCATACAGTTTTGACGGCGTCCATGCAAGATAGCATTCCAAACCTGTACCTTTGCACAAATAGTAGGTCTGCCACGAATAATTCACACAAGTGCCCGAACCGTTTTCAGTCATCCAGTTGTATACCGCCTCTGCCTTGCTGTAATCAGAGCCGTTATGAGATAAGCTTCTGCCGATATCCATATATCGTTCTTCCTCAGTAGGCACCGGCAAGGGTGGTTGAGTCTGCGGAACTGTTGTAGTCTGCGGCTTTGTCGTTGTGACAGGCGGATTTGTTACCGCAGGCTTTGCCGATGCTGACTGCTTTGCCGTTGTTGATCGGGTGGCAGACGGCTCGTTATTCTGAGACTTCTCATTGGACGGCTGAGCGTTCTGCTCCGCTAAGTTATTGTCCTGAGAATTGTTGGATGGAGTATTATTCTGCACAGCTTGGTTATTACCCTGTACAGCGTTATTCTGCCCCTGAACTGAATTGCCGCCTGTATTTGAAGTGCTTGATTTCTTAACCGCAGTTACCTCAGTATCTGTTGGCTTTGAGGAAGATGATACCGTCTGCGAACTCTTTTTAATGGTCGTTGTGGTTTCACTTGTATCAATTTCTTCCTTTGCCGATGTTACCGTGACCGCAGTTTGGCTCACATCTGAGGTTTCTGCACTTTTCGTTGACTCCGATACATTCCCACAGGCAGTCAGCATTACTGTGCAAAGTATTGAAATATATATCGCTCTTTTCATATTATCACGCTCCTTGACAAGCAATATATCACACTAGTACTTTAAAATCCAGACTTTTTACCGAAATTCTACCCTTGTGACAATTTGCACAGCATAAGCTTTAGCAAACTACATACTTATCTCCGGCGACTCTTCAAATTCTTCAAGCGGTTGAATCACTTCGGGTCTTGTTTCTCTCACAGCAACCAGCCCGATACCAGGCAGATCAACTATGATATGATCAAACTGCTGCTTGTACTTTTCTATCTGTTCATCGGTAAGTGAACAGCTGTCCCATTCGCCGTATTCGTTACGATAATTGCCTGAAATATAGAAAGTGCCGTGAACAAGAGTATTTCCAACTATCCTGTTAGGCTTTGAACCGTTCAGCAGAAACTCATCATTGCACCAGCAAATAGCATCCTGCTTTGGTTCAAAATATATTGGCTCGATGCTGCCTCCCACTACTTCCTGCATGGCATGGATATCATCTTCAATATCCTTTACATATGGTTCTTTCAGAGGTTCAAACACAAGTATCCTCATTCTTTTGCCTCACTTTCACAATACTCTTTCAGCGGACAATCGCCGCAGTCATCAAACATTGCACAGGTACGCTGTATCTCCTCTTCGGATATTCCACAGTCAAAATTCTGCTTTTTCTGCTCGTTCTGCCATACGATGAGTGAAACACCGCTGCTGTCACGTTCGACCTCTACCGTTACAGCATTTCCATGCCTATCATAAAGTCCAGAAAATTCTGTTTTGCCTTTTGCCGTTAAAACCTGTGCCAATATTATCTTCTTCATAAAAACCTCCTAATCAAAAAGTGAAAGCTGTTTGATAGCTTTCGCACGTTCGCTTGTGTCATAATTTGATATGAGCAGCTCTGCATACTGACAGCCGCCGTCATACCGCTGTGCCAAATTGTTCAGCCTACTTATCTCTTCAATGTGAATGTTTGGTTTATGCCATATCTCACGGATCTCAGTGCAATCGTTATACGAAACCAAAAATCTGCCTTTGATGTCAAGCAGAGCGTCACGCAGTCTGATATGGTCTTTTGCAGTAAAACCTACGTCCTTGTAGTAATTTTCAGTCGCAAAATACGGCGGATCACAGTAAAAAAAGCTGACGGGTCTGTCATACTGCCTGATAAGCCTTTCAAAATCCTTGTTCTCAACAACTACTTTCTGTAATCTTCTTGCGGCAAGGTCGATCATAGGGAAGTCCGACCACATCGAATGCGGCTGACTTCCAAAGCTGTCAAGACCGCTTGCATAGCTGTAACGTATAAGCTGATAAAACTTTGCCGCTCTGTCAACATCATAAAGTCGAGGCAGAATGCCACGCTTATGAAGTAGAGCTAAATACTCAAAATCCTCTCTTGAATCAAGCACATATCTCAGCTTGTATTTCAGCTTTGCAGGTTTATCACGAACGCAGCGGTAAAGATTCGCAAGGTTTGAATTGAAGTCATTGTACACCTCGAAATCCATACCGGGCGGCTTGTGAAACAGCACCCAGCCTGCACCGCCAAACACCTCGATATATCTTTCATAGTAAGGCGGAAATCTTGCAAGAACCTCGTCACGAAGATTTTTCTTTCCCCCTACCCATGACATAAAACTGTTCATGTTTTTCCTTTCTGCCGTTAGAACCAACAGCAGAAAAGTCGCTTTGCAAGCACCAGATTTTTGATCTGCTGTTGGCAAAACGACCTTAATAAATATTAGATTTTACGCTGTTTTCAGCCCTTGATTATCGGGTCAACATAGCTGAATATGATGCGTTTCTGTTCAAGGTAGCCGTCGGCTTTGTTTACCTCATTACACAGCTCCTTGTATTGCTTTTCCGAAAGCACAGGCTTTGTTGCTCTCAGCATTGCAGATATACACCCAAGCGTCAAACTGAAATCAGCTTTTGGTTTAATTCTTTTCTCCACGAACATATGCCTCCCTCAGCTCTTTATTCAGTCTTCCGACCTCCTGCTTTGCAGCATAGAGCATTGCACAGTCAGCACCGATGACAAGCCCTGCGATAGCTCCGATAAGCATTCCCATAAACAAATACGTCATTCACATCATCTCCATTTCCATATCCTCATCTTCTGTCTGTTCATCATCGATAGAAGTGATCTCAACATACTCGCCGATAACATTCAAGGCCTCATAGTAACTGCCCGAAGAAGTTATTCTGCTGCACATTTCCTTTGCCTCATCATACATTCCGTTCCTTTTCAGCGTTTTTGAGGCTATGCCCATAAGATTGAATATATTTCCGTCCTGACCTATCAGCGGACATTTTGGCTTTTTGGACATCACGAAATCTCCTTTCCGTAATATTTTCTCAGCAGACCTATGATAAAAAGCTGACCCTTACCCGTAACGAACGTCTGCCGATAAGTCTTTTTCATACCCTCGACTTCGAACACAGACTCTTTTACAACAAAATATCTGCGGTCAATATATCTCTGATACGGCAGATTGTTTGACATAAGAACTCCCATTTCTTTCAGCCAGCGAAACAGTCTTGTTCTGCCGATATTGAAATTTTTATCAGCCGCAAGCTTTGCCATAGCATTCATATCTATGAGATCCTCGCTGTCGGCAACGTGCAGAGCGAAATCCACGAGAGGCTTATCATTTCTGATCCGTTCATTCAATTTGCTGATAAACGTCATTTGTAGACGGAAGAGATTTTTGTACGGTTCGTCGAGAAACGAGAGGTAGTTTTCTATGAACATTTCCTCGTTGCTGACGTAACCCCCTGTGCGTCTGATCGTTGGGATCACCTCGGAAGTCAGCCATTTACGAAAAGATTGTGCTTGCGGCTTATCACTTCTGATAATAACCGCATAGAATCCGCTTTCGTTAATTACGGTCATTTCACGCCGCTGACCACCTGATGTCAGTTTAACTGACATCAGCTCATCCCTGTCAAGACGACCGGCAACCATCCTTGAATTTCTGATTTCAAGAGCTCTGCATACATCTGCAAGCACAAACCACGGTTCCCCGTCTTTAGTTATAGTCCTGATCCGACCAAACTTCTCGTTTTCAAAAATTTTGATTATCTGTTCCATTTCCATTCTCCTTGTCGATCTCTGAAATATACTTTCCAATAGCCTCGATAACATTTGTAGTCACGGCATTTCCGGCTTGTTTGTAGAGTTGAGCGTCAGACATTCCTGTGGCTTTGACCTTGTTGAACTGCTCATCGGTAAAGCCCTGCAGTCTCCAACACTCCAAAGGCATAAGCTTTCGTATATATCCGCAGTAAACAACGCCGTGTCTGTCCGTTACCGTAATTGTAAACATAGGCTCGTCGGGAAGCTTGAATCTTCGTCCCTGCTGTCTTACTGCTTCATTTGCAGGAGTAAGCACAGCTATGGGTTCGGTAACAAGTATCACTCCCGACTTTTCGCCTTTATGATGACCTATGCCGCTGTCCTGTCTTGAGGTTATACATCTTGCAAGCTCAGTCACTTTCGGCTCAGGATTCATATCTATCCCAAATGCGTAATATCCCTGATTACAGCTTGTTGTGAGAGTATGTGCTATCTCCTTTCCCACTCTCCCTCGCCTTGAATTCATATCGGGATAGGCAAGATCTATGCTGTCGCCCGGCAAGGCAATCTGATAGCCTGTTTTGGTTTTGACCTTTATAGGCAGTCCTAAAATTTCATAAAGCCCTGTTTTTCCGCCGAAACCTCCTGCCTGGCTTGTAAGCGTTATGCTCAGTCCCTCAACGGAGTAGACTCGGTTTCCTTCCTTTCCGGGAATTCTTTGGACAAGAGTTTTTGGATTTGCGTCTGTGAAAGACAATACTTTTCCGGAACACTTTTCTCTATGAAATCCGACAATATACACTCTTTTTCTGGACTGGGCGACTCCAAAATTTGCGCTGTTAAGCACCTGCCATTCGACATCGTACCCCAGTTCATCCAATGTACCGAGGATGGTCGCAAACGTCCTGCCGCCGTCATGCGATAACAGTCCGGGAACGTTCTCAAGCAGCAGATATTTAGGTTTTTTGACGGCGGCAATTCTGGCAATTTCAAAGAAGAGAGTTCCTCTTGCATCGTCAAAGCCGCCCCTTTTTCCAGCGATTGAAAAGCTTTGGCAAGGGAATCCTCCGCATATAAGGTCGAGATCGGGCAGTTCGTTTGGGTCAATTTTTCTTGCGTCATCGTAATACACCTCGTTTTCCGTATCATACAACGTTTCGTATGCTTTTTTAGCATACTTATCTATTTCGCAGTATCCGACGCACTGAAAGCCGCCTGCTTTTTCAAGTCCTGAGCGAAATCCGCCGATACCTGCGAAAATATCAAAATATTTTATCATTTACCACGTTCCTTTCTGCAATAAAAAAAACGGCCAAGCTTTTTTCAAAACTTGACCGTCACATTGATATATTCATTTCTTCAGATTCTTCAATATCCTCAGTTTCCGTAATTTCTTCTGTTTGCTCATCGGTCTGAGTCTGTTCCTGATCAATTTTATGGAACTTATCCACATCGGGAATAACTCCGAGCGTTCTTCCGTTATCGAATTTGCAATGGAGAGTACCTGCATCATCCACAAACTCAACCGTACCACAGGTTCCGCTTTCAATGGGACAGTAGTCGTCCATCGAGTCAACGCAGATCCTTGTTCCTTCCGGATATCTCTGTCTCAGTATTTCTACCTTGTTTTGGTTGTATATCATATTGCCTCCTGTTGAATTAATTTTTGCTCTCTTTTAATGGTATACCTGCCACATTGGAATCACCCTCTCTCTTGTGCTAACAAAAAAGACTGTTTCGTTTAACATCACATTAATTCGTGATATTAGACAAAACAGCCTTTAAAACTTCGTGAAACTTTTTTTCATAAAAATACGGCAAGTAGGGAGCAAAATATGCTCATAACTTGCCGGAATGCTTGACAATATTCAATTGTTGAGG
>ENA-OZFY01000192-OZFY01000192.1-human-gut-metagenome-genome-assembly--contig:-NODE-192-length-24992-cov-13.016321_pt1 | contig 24992 bp, 19 predicted proteins | sample MGYA00244652_ERZ653650 | MGnify/ENA primary metagenome ERZ653650 (study PRJEB26926, sample SAMN06165117) | human gut metagenome | biome: ENVO:00009003; feature: ENVO:2100002; material: ENVO:00002003... | reverse complement strand
ACCCTAGAGTTCGTCGGCAGCGTCAGATGTGTATAAGAGACAGTCAAAATTCTTTATATCTTCTTTTGTTAGCGGAGCTGAACAATCCGAAAGTTCAGGCATTACGCCTTCTGCTTCCGTTTGTATATCTTCGATTTCTTCTATTGCTGGAATCGCTTTGTGTCCGTCCAAAACAAAGAGATTGTCAAAAAAATCATCTATTGAATCTGCGATAAGTTGTGGCTTTCCGAAGTCAAAGGTTACATCTTTCATCCCCACAATAGGGTAAAGATAAATCTTTCCATTAACCAAGTCTATGGCAATCCGACCTTCATCAGCAGATTCCATTGCAAAGATAAGAATGCCATCAGATATAGCTTCGACTTTTCTTAACTCCAATGTTTCTCCTTCTGCTGTATATTTGGGATCATTCTTAAAATCCTTGTTATATTTGAATGGAAAGAAATCCTGAATTTCCACCTCTTGATATTTATTTATGCTTAAGGTCTGCTTCGTAGAACCTCCATTATATTGCAAATAGAACTCTTTCAGTCTTTCCGGCAAGGCATGACCCAACTTACTCTCAATTTCTTCAAAATCTTTGAGAGTAAGACGTTTTTCGGTATTTTCTAATTCTATTTTCATATTTCGTTTTTTATGGGCAGATAATGGTTTGCAGCGTTCCGCCTTATTCAGTCGGTAGTGCTGTTTGTTATAAACTCTTTTTTCTTTATTCTTTTGCCGTTACATGTAAAGCCATAAGTAAAAGCTGCATCTATGGCTTGTTTTGCACTCTCAAGAATATAATGATACAAATTATCATATTTACTAAAGCATGGAGAAAGAATGTAGAAGTTTTTAATATTTAAAGGAATATAAATCCCCGTCATATCGGATATTCCATAGCGTGCTTCCTCCAAATTTGGTACTGGTATGGAAATAGATATTTCAAACTCTTTATTAGATGGGAAACGTTTTGCCCGTTTGAAAATCCCAATCCCCCCATTAGTATTTCGAAGATTTATCTGTATGAGAAGTTTCCAATCTCCCAAATCATCTAAGTTGATTTGGTTATTGTAATCTTCCATATAACCATTCAACTCTCGGTAAATTGAGCGCAGTAAGTCCAATTCTCCAAGTTCGGGGATTTCACTACTTATTAAAACTGCATATTGATTATTCATACATTCATCCTTATATCCAGAGTTTATAACGTTATACTATCAGCCGATTTGGCTGTTATTTTCTTTAAGTATCAGACCTCGTCTTCCTCCATCAACAGATCGTCCAACGGGCTTTTGATATTGCTTTTGAAAGTGTCGGCTATGTGGACATACCTTTCCGTTGTCTTGATGTTGTTATGTCCCATAAGCTCTTTCACAATCTTGATGTCGATTCCCTGCTCCAGCAAGTGGGTGGCGAACGAATGGCGCAGCAGGTGCGGGTAAATCCGTTTCGTGATTCCCGCTTCCCGAGCCGCAGCCTTCAACCGTTTCGACACGATACTCTCGATAAAAGGTTCGCCCGGTCTGTGTTCAAAGAGCCACACTTTCGGTTTGTATAGTCTGTTATATTCCGTCAGCTTTTTCATCAACGGTTTTGACAGCAGGGTGTAGCGGTCCTTCTTGCCCTTTCCCTGACGCACCCGTATCAGGGAGCGGGGTTCGTTGATGTCGCCGGGTTTCAGTTCCAGCAGTTCGCTGATGCGCAACCCTGCGGAGTAGAGTATGGAGAACATACAGAAGAAACGCAGGTCTGTCACTGTCACGTCGAGTATTTTCTTTATTTCCTCCTTGCTCAACACGTCGGGCAGCGTCTTCTCCCGTTTGGCACGGTTCACCTTGTAACACCGCCGTTCCTGACCGAGAACTTTCTCGTAATAGAACTTGATGGCGTTGATACGCTGGTTTTGCTGGCAGGAGGATATGTTTTTCTCATGGATGAGATACAGCAGGTAGTCGTTTATCTCGCCGGGAGTAACCGTTTCAATCTTACGCCCCTCGAAATATTGTTGGAAATCGCGGAAATAGGAGGTATATACCCTTACGGTATGGTCACTGTAACGCACTTGCTGGAGTTTTTCCAGATAACCTTCCGGCAGTGGCGGCCGTTTGTCTTCCTCTTTACGGGGTGCGGTTTCCTTGATGGCGGAATAGTCTATAAACGCCATTTTCACATAGCGGTCGAAGAACTCGGCAAGCACGAAATTCTCTGCCGGTAGATAAGCTCTGCCACCGACAAGCAGTACGTTTTCTTCCTTCGACAGCGACAAGCGGATGTCATTGTCATTACCGAAAGTCACTTCGACAAATTCTCTCCCGTTTCTTATCACCGGAGAAAGTTTGATCTTGGTTTTTGGGGTATATATTTCCATGCCTCACGTTTTGTCGGATATTGAAACCCGTTTTCGCAAATTTATAAAAAAACACGGGTTATCCATGCGCTTTATTGACATTTAACAATAGATCCCGACTACCTGACAAATAAGGTGAGGAGCCACGAAAATACCCTCTGCCAAATCCGTCCTTCCCGGCACTCCGTTTCTCCGATTTCCTCTGCCCTGCGCCACAAGCGGCCACTTCTGTGCCCGATGCTTCCATAGCCTTTCCAACTCTTTTACGTTCAGCCGGTTCCCCTTACTTTCGTTCCCGCATCGCTATTGGTGCTAACTAAAAACACTCGTAATTATGGACGAAAACGTAAAGAACGACGCTAAACAAGTCATGCTCGTTCAGAATGCCGACGACGGACGACTACAAGCCGTTACCGGCGTGGATCGGGACGGCAATATCCAGACCGCCGACCCCACGGATCAGAACGTGGCGAGCCTGCTGAACGTGAATACGCAGGATTCAGCCCTCGAAGCCTTCTTCAAAAAGTTCATGGAACAGGCCCAGAACCCCGTCCACACGGGTATCTTCGTCATGACGGAGAATGCCCTGAACAAACTTATCCGCATCGACTTCGACCCGGAGATTCTGGAAAATTACCGTATCGACCCCTCCGAACGGCTTCAGACGCAGGAGCAGCGGCAGTTCGAGCCGCTGGACGTCACGAAGATAGACCTGGCGGATATGGAGAAGAAAGGTATCCGCATGGAGGACATCGAGCCACACCTGAAAGCCATGTCTTACGGACATAAATCCAACGGGCTGGTGGAGATGAACCCCGAACTGGAGAACGGGATGCGTGTTTCCACCAAAGGGCGCGTGTCGCTCGAAGAGCAGGCGGACGGCTCGCTGCGCGTCGTGCCGCATTACTGGCAGGAACGGCCCGACCTCGACGCCCCCTTCCACGGGGTGCTGCTCGATGAGGAGGCGAAAACGAACCTGATGAACACCCGTCATGCCGGGAAAGTGATCGACCTGGAGCTGGAGCCGGGCAAGCTCACGCCCTGCTACGTGTCGATAGACAAATGGACGAACACTCTGGAACCCATGCCCGTTTCGCTACTCGAAAAACGTGCCCGTATCAAGGAGGCCGACCTCTCGGAAGGCAAGCAGATGGATTTCTACGGCGGCGGCAAGGTGTTGCTCGAAGGATATACCACCCGCGCGGGTTATAAGCGGGATGCCTATATCCAAATCGACGCGGCCGAACGTAACTATTCCTTTACCTACGACGGTTTGGATCGCAACCGCTACGCCCAGGAGAACAAGGAGATTTACCGCCAGAAGGCCGCCGAGAAAAACGGACGGCAGGAAACTACGGCCTCCGAACGACAGCCCACGCTCACGATTCACCGGACAATCCTCAAAGCCTCCGTGCCCAAAGAGGCTTATGACCAGTGGACGGAAGCGGTGAACGACCCCTCCAAGCGGGCGGATGTCAAGGCTTTCTACATCAAGGGCATGGTCAAGGACGGGCAGGGTGAGCCGTTCAACGCCTGGGTCAAGCCCAACTTCGAGCGTAACAAGATGGACTTCTTCCGCTGGAATCCCGACCGTGCGAAACGGCAGGGAGCGGAGGTCAAACCCGCCGTTGAAAGCCGTACCCAGGTCGCCGTCAATTCCGAGGGCAAGACCGTCGAAGCGGTCAAAGGTGTGAAAGAGCCGCTCAAGCAGGGACAGCAGGAGGCCACTCCGGCGCAAAGGAGAAATTACCGCAGCTGCAAAAAGAGCAACTCCAAAGGTGTCAAGGTATAACGTATGAAATGGTTCTACATGCAGACCGGAGCCATGCCGCTCCTGATCGCAGCGCTGGCCGCCTTATACCTCCGGCCGGGTAAACGCAGCCCCCCGGAGGAGGCAGACGACGGACGGCAGTATTACGACGGGAACAGCAACCATGTCTATTACGACCGCCGGCTGATCGCCCGTCCGGAAAAAGAGAAAGAAGAAGAACAACAAGAAAACAACCACTGAAAAATCCGAATCATCATGCAAGTAATTATCGCAGAAAAGCCCTCGGTGGCGCGTGAGATCGCCGCCATCGTGGGAGCCACGAACCGTAAAGACGGTTTTATAGAGGGAAACGGCTATGCCGTAACCTGGGCCTTCGGCCACCTGGTCGGGCTGGCAATGCCCCAACAGTATGGCATCGCGGGTTTCCGCCGGGAAAACCTGCCTATCCTGCCATCATCGTTCATCCTCCTGCCCCGGCAGGTTCGGGAGGGTAAAGAGTATAAGGCCGACCCGGGTGTCGTGAAGCAGCTCGGTATTCTCCGGGAATTGTTCGGCATGGCCGAGCGCATCATCGTCGCGACCGACGCGGGGCGTGAAGGGGAGCTGATCTTCCGCTACATCTACTCTTACCTGGAATGCCGCACCCCTTTCGTGCGGTTATGGATCAGCAGCCTGACCGACCGGGCCATCCGCGAGGGGTTACAACACCTCCGCCCCGGCAACGAATACGACAACCTTTACCTCTCGGCCAAAGCCCGCAGCGAAGCCGACTGGATCGTCGGTATCAACGCCTCGCAAGCGCTTGCTGTGGCTGCCGGGCGGGGTGTCTGGTCGCTCGGACGGGTGCAGACCCCCACGCTGGCGATCATCTGCTCCCGTTACCTGGAGAACAAGGCGTTCAAGCCCGCCACCTATTTCCGGCTGAAGCTTTCCACGGCAAAGGAGGGCACGGAGTTCACCGTCCTCTCCACGGAGAAATTCGACGGCAGGGAGAAGGCGGAAGCAGCCTGCGCCGAGGTTATCGGCGCCCGAACGGTACGCGTCGTGAACGTGGAGCGCAAGGAGGCCAGGGAACAGCCGCCTCTCTTGTACGACCTGACGACACTCCAGAAAGAGGCCAACAGCCGGTATGGTTTTTCGGCAGAAAAAACGCTCGACATCGCCCAGTCGCTTTACGAGAAGAAGTTCATCACTTATCCCCGTACCGGCTCACGCTATATATCGGAAGATGTGGCCGAGGAGATTCCGGCACTCATCGGGAACATGACACGCTATCCCCGTTTCGCGGAATACGCGAGCAGGATGGATACCGCATCTCTCTCCCGCCGAAGCGTGGACAACGAAAAGATCGCCGACCACCACGCGCTGCTTCCCACCGAGAACCTCCCTTCCGAACTGGATGCCGACCACCGCATCGTCTATGAGATGGTCGCGGGGCGGATGCTCGAAACCTTTTCCGGGGCCTGCGTGAAAGAAAACACTTCCCTTACCCTGCAAAGCGCGGGGCATGATTTCACGGCCCGCGGCAGTATCATGGTCGAGACGGGCTGGCGGGCCGTCCTGAATGAACCTGTCGAGGAGAAAGAGGAGGACATGACCCTCCTTCCCGACATCGTACAAGGCGACGAGCTGCCCGTCAAAGGATGCGGCACGGAACAGAAACAGACCCGGCCGCGCCCCCTTCACACGGAATCGAGCCTGCTGGCGGCGATGGAAACCGCCGGACGCGAACTGTCCGACGAGGCCGAACGCGAGGCGATGAAGGATGCCGGCATCGGCACGCCCGCCACCCGTGCCGCCATCATCGAAACGCTCTTTGCCCGCGAGTATGTCAGGCGAGAGAAAAAGTCGCTTGTACCCACGGACAAGGGACTGGCCGTGTATGCCGTGGTCAGGGACAAGAAGATCGCCGATGTCGCCATGACGGGCGGCTGGGAACTGGCCCTCTCGAAGATCGCTACCGGGGAGATGGACGCCCCGACGTTCCATCGCGGTATCGAAGTCTTCGCCTCGCAAATCGCCAAAGAACTGCTGGAAGCAAGAATCGACGGCGCGGAGAGTGACACAGCCTGCCCGCGTTGCGGCAGGCCCGTGGTGTTCTATCCCAAACTCGCCAAGTGTCAGAATCCCGATTGCGGCCTGACCGTATGGAGAACCGTGGCCCGCAAGGAGCTGACCGACAAGCAGCTCGCGGAACTGCTGACCAAAGGCAAAACCGGCACGATCCGAGGATTCGTCAAAAACGGCGGCGGGACGTTCGACGCGGCCCTCACGCTCGATGACCAGTTCAAGACCTCGTTCGTTTTCGAGCCACGCGATACTCCCAGGCAGGGAAAGAGGAACAAACGGAAATAATCGTTACCTTTGCCACTGGAAAAGACCTGTCATAACGAGATACGCTTGTTTGATAAGGATTTTTTCAGTGGTCGGCGCTTCGGGTGGGAACCCGGGGCGCCTTTCTCTTCCCCGATTATCAACGACCACTAAAAATTCTTATCATGCCAGACAAGCAACACCATACCCCCACGGGGGAATTGTCCTATTACGGACTTTCGTTACTATCCTACCTCAAGGACAGCCACCCGGAACTCATCGCCGAAGGTGAATTCATCGCCGAGCGGGCCGACAGCGCCGCCCAAGCGTACAGCGAGGCGATCCGTTCGGGCTGCAACCACATCGAGGCCGAAGAAATTGCCCGCGAGGAACTCTACCGCGGACTGCACTTTTCACCCTACAACACGCTGGTAAACATCCTCTGGAGGGAATTCGAGGCGGAGATTCCCGAGGATACCGCCCGGCAGGCGGCTCTACGCCTGCTGCCCCTCTGCCGCGGAGTGCTGGAGAAGTACGACCTCACGGACGACTTCGCCGACACGCCCGACTACGAACTGTTCTATACCGAACTGACGGGAACCGTCCAAATACTTCTCGAAGATGGCATTCAATAAGAAAACCCACCTCCGCCAGAATATCGACGCGCTGAAGACGGCCTTCACGCTCGACAGGGAACGGCGGGCGCCGACTCCCGAAGAAGAAAGGACACTCGGCGCATACAGCGGCTTCGGCGCCATCAAGGAAGTGCTGGAAAACCCCACCGGGAAACCGGACAAGGACGGCATGGCAACGCTCGTGGCCGAGTTGCACGAGGTCATCAGGGCGAATACTCCCGACGAACGGGAATACAAGCGCTACATGGACGGGATCAAGAACTCCGTCCTGACGGCTTTTTACACGCCCCCGAAAGTGGCAGACGCCATCGTGGAGGCGATATGGGACACGCGGATCGTCCCAAAACGTATTCTTGACCCCAGCGCGGGAACGGGGGTTTTCGTCAATGCCGTGGATTTCCACGACCCCTACGCGGAGATCACCTGCTTCGAGAAAGACCCCGCCACGGGGTTGATCCTGAAGCACCTGCATCCCGAAAAACGGGTGCGGGTACAGGGATTCGAACGTATCGAACCCAAATACGCCGGTTACTACGACGTGGCCGTGAGCAACATCCCTTTCGGGGACGTGGCGCTCTTCGACCCGTTCTTCTCCACCCATACCGACCCCGTGCGGCGGCAAGGCACACGGGCGCTGCACAACTATTTTTTCATGAAGTCCGTCGATATGGTACGCGAGGGCGGCCTGGTGGCATTCATCACCTCGCAGGGAGTATTGAACGCCGAGCAGGGACGCCCCGTGCGCGAGTGGCTGATGAACCGCTGCGAGCCCGTATCGGCCATCCGGCTGCCGAACAACCTCTTTACAGAACACGCAGGGACGGAGGTCGGCAGCGACCTGGTTATCCTGCAAAAGAAAGCCGCCACGGGGGAACTGTCCGAACGGCAGCGGGATTTCATCGAATCCCGCAAGCTGTCGAACGGCATCCGGATAAACAACCTTTTCCAGTCGTTCGACAGGGTGATCCATACCGAGGCCAAAGTAGGCAAAGACCCCTACGGCAAACCGGCGATGGAGTTCACCCACGCGGAGGGCGTGGACGGCATCGACCGGGAGATGCGGCGTATGCTCTCGGAGGATTTCAACCGGCATTTCAACGAGAGTTATTGCCTGGAACATGCTCCGGAACAGACACCCGGTACACCGGAGCGGGAATTGTCCCGTTCCCGTCAGGCGGAACGCCAGCGTGCCGAAAGATACGAGCCCCGCCTTGCCGGAGAAATCGTCAAGGAGATTATCGCCGACGCCCGTAACCTTCAGCAGCAGCGGGAAGAGGAGGAAAAACGCCGCGTCGTCGCAGAAATGGCGGCGCAGGGCTACCATGTCGATACCGAAACCGGGGAGATTACCCGAATCGAAAACAAACCCGGACAAGTGTTACCGGATTCTGCCGCCACACCCGCCGGAGAACCGACCGGAGAGGATCTGGCCGACTTCGGGGCCTGGTCGAAGGAGCGGGAGAATCGCTTGTGGGAGCAGCACCCGCCGAAACCCGAAGATTTCGGCATGGCGGATACTCCCGTGCAGCACGTGGGCGGAACAACGGAACCGAAACCGCGGGAGGGCTTCGCCGGGTCGCTTTTCGACACGGTGGAAACGGCGGCTGCCGAACCGGTAAACGTGCAGCAGGAACCGTTGCTGACGCTCTACGACCTGTTCGGCTTCAGCGCCGAGGAGCGGCGGCAGGCAGAACTCGGTATATCCAAGAAAAGGAACAGCCGCCGGGGAGCAAAGCGGAAGACGCCCCGGCAACCCTCGTTATTCGCCCCGGCCTCCTCTCCGGAGGAACAGAAGAGCGAAATGCCGAAAACGACGCCACCGGAGCGTGATCCCGAAGACTTGTATGCCTCCCTGAACTGGGAGGACAACCCGCCGATCAACGGCTTTTACGAGATGATGATGTCGCTTACCCCGGAACGGAGGGCGGAACTGCGCCGACAAAGCGCCCGGCAGCAGGAAACTCCGGAACAGCGGGAACGGCAGGCGGTACGCCCCCCGACGGAAGCCCCGAAAGACAGACGGAAACAAGCCGCCGGTACGCCGAGAACGGGCAGCTTGTTCGACACGTCGGAAAATCCGGAGGAGGAAGAACCCGGTAAAGAAACGCCACAGATACGGGAGGTGGATATGAAACCCCGCCCGTTCGAGGGGGAGGTCGCCCCCTATTTCCGCGAAGGGACACTCGTCACGGACGGACAAAACCGGGTCGGCTACCTGCGGGGGATTGAATCCCTGCAACCCATGTTCCACCCGCTGGAACTCACGCCTGCACAACGGACGAAAGCCTCCATGTATATCGAGATACGCGATGCCTATTACCACCTTTATAACAACGAGGCGGAAACGCTGACGGCGAACCCCGCCCTGCGGGAGATGCTCAACCGGCTTTACGACAATTTCACCGAACGCTTCGGACGGCTCAATGACAAACGCAACCTCGACCTGATCAAGATGGACGCGCGGGGGACGGAGATTCTATCGCTGGAGCGTTACATCGACGGCAAGGCACGCAAAGCCGACATCTTCGAGCGTCCCGTGGCCTTCAATCCCGATGAGATCACGCACGCCGACGATGCTTCGGAGGCCCTTGTGGCCAGCCTGAACAAGTACGGCCGGGTGGAACCTCGCTACATGGCATCGCTCACGGGAACTACCGTGGAGGGAATACTCGGGGAACTGAAAGGACGTATCTATTACAACCCGGAAACGGACGGCTACGAGGTTGCCGACAAGTTCATCGCCGGCAATGTCATCGGGAAAGCCGAACGGATCGAGGCGTTCCTGCGGGAGAATCCCGACCACGCCCCGGCCCGGGAATCGCTGGAGGCTCTGCGCGAGGCGACACCCAAACCCATCGCTTTCGACGACCTGGACTTCAACCTGGGCGAACGGTGGATTCCAAAAGGTATTTACGAGCGTTTCGCCTCCTCGCTCTTCGATACGGAGGTGAAGATCACCTTCGCCTCCAACCTGGACGAGTACGGCGTGAAGGCGGAAGCGACGAACGTGAAGATCACGGAGCAGTATGCCGTCAGCGCGCAGACCCGTAAGTACAACGGCCTGCACCTTTTGAAACACGCCCTGCAAAACACTTCGCCCGACATCACCAAGACCGTCCTCAAATGGGTGGACGGCGAACGGCGGGAGGTCAAAGTGCGTGACGGGGAGGCCATACAGCTCGCCAACAGCAAGATAGACGAGATCCGGGGTGCTTTCCCCGAATGGCTGCGCGAGCAGTCGTCCGACTTCAAAGACCGCCTGACAGACCTCTATAACCGTACTTTCAACTGTTACGTGCGCCCGAAGTACGACGGGACGCACCAGGAATTCCCCGACCTCGACCTCAAGGGGCTGGGAATAGACAATCTGTATGACAGCCAGAAGGACGCGATATGGATGGACAAACTGCTCGGCGGCGGGATAATCGACCACGAGGTGGGCGGCGGAAAGACCCTCATCATGTGCTGCGGGGCCTACGAGAAGAAACGCCTCGGACTGGCCAACAAACCCATGATTATCGGGCTGAAAGCCAACATCCATGAAATAGCCCGGACGTTCTGCACCGCTTACCCGATGGCCAAAGTCCTCTACCCGGGCAAGGAGGATTTCACGCCCCGGAAGCGTGAGCGCATCTTCCGGGAGATACGCAACAACGACTGGGACGCCGTGATCCTCTCGCACGAACAGTTCGGCATGATACCCCAGTCTCCGGAGATACAGCAGGAGATATTGCAGGCCGAGCTGGACTGTGTGGAGGAGAACCTCGAAGTGCTCAAAGCACAAGGCAGGGACGTTTCCCGCGCCATGATGAAAGGGTGTCAGAAACGCAAGGCCAACCTGGAAGCCAAGTTGCAGAAGGTGGCGCACGCGCTGGAAACACGCAAGGACGACGCCGTGGACTTCCGCCTCATGGGTATCGACCACCTCTACGTGGACGAGAGCCACAAATTCAAGAACCTGACTTTCACGACCCGGCATGACCGGGTGGCGGGCCTCGGAAATCCCGAGGGGTCGCAGCGGGCGCTCAACATGCTTTTCGCGCTGCGTACCATACAGCAGCGCACGGGCCGCGACCTGGGGGCGACGTTCCTCTCGGGAACGACCATCTCCAACTCGCTCACGGAACTGTACCTGCTTTTCAAGTACCTGCGCCCGAAGGAACTGGAGCGTCAGAATATCCGCACCTTCGATGCCTGGGCGGCCATATTTGCCAAGAAAACCATCGACTACGAGTTTTCCGTGACCAACGAGGTCGTGCAGAAAGAACGGTTCCGATATTTCATCAAGGTTCCCGAACTGGCCATGTTCTACTCCGAGATTACAGATTACCGCTCGGCGGAGGATATAGGGATCGACCGACCGCAAAAGAACGAGATATTGCACAATATCCCGCCGACACCCCAGCAGACGGAGTTCATAGAACGGCTGGTGCAGTTCGCCAAATCGGGCGATGCCACGCTCCTGGGCCGCCTGCCGCTCTCGGAGCGGGAGGAAAAGGCGAAAATGCTCATTGCCACAGACTACGCCCGCAAGATGTCGCTCGATATGCGTATGATAGACCCCGAACTATACAGCGACCACGTGGACAACAAGGCGAGCCACTGCGCCCGTATGATTGCCGGTTACTACCGCCGTTTCGAGGCGTACAAAGGTACGCAGTTCGTATTCTCCGACCTGGGAACCTACAAACCCGGAGCGGGGTGGAACGTCTATTCCGAGATACGGCGTAAACTCGCGGAGGATTACGGCATACCCCAAAGCGAGGTGCGGTTCATCCAGGAGGCGACCTCGGAAAAAGCGCGCAAGGAGATGATCGCCGGTATGAACACCGGAAAAATCCGCGTACTCTTCGGATCGACCGAGATGCTCGGGACGGGAGTGAACGCGCAGAAACGCTGCGTGGCGATACACCACCTGGACTGCCCCTGGCGTCCCAGCGACCTGGAGCAGCGCGACGGGCGGGGAATACGCACCGGGAACGAGATCGCCAAACTCCATGCCGACAACAAGGTGGACGTGATATTATACGCCGTCGAGAAGTCGCTCGACGCCTACAAGTTCGGGCTGTTGCACAACAAGCAACTGTTCATCCGCCAGCTCAAGACCAACAACATGGGAAGCCGTACCATCGACGAGGGGGCCATCGACGAAAAGAGCGGCATGAATTTTTCCGAGTATGTCGCCGTCCTCTCGGGAAATACAGACCTGCTGGACAAAGCCCGCCTGGAGAAGAAGATTGCCACGCTCGAAAGCGAACGCCAGGCATTCGTGCGCGGCAAATCATCGAGCCGCTACAAGCTGGAGCAGATCACGGAGAAGATAGAGAAGAACAACGACCTGATACGGCGTATCGGCAAGGATCTGGAACACTTCAAGGCCCGCGTCGAGTTCAACGAGGACGGCTCGTACCGCAATCCCGTGAAACTGAACGGGCTGGAAACCTCCGACCCCAAGCTCATCGGGAAACAGCTCAACCATATCGCCGAAACGGCACGCACGCTCGACAGGCTCGAACCCATCGGGAGCCTCTACGGGTTCGAGCTGCTCGTCCAGAGCGAAACGACCGGGAAAGACGGGCTCGACCTGGTGCAGAACCGTTTTTATGTCCGGGGTGAAGGGGATTATCTATACCAGTATAACTACGGGAATATCGCCTCCGACCCGCGACTGGCGGCGATGAACTTCATCCACGCGCTCGCGACCATCGAGCCGACACTGGAGAAATTCCGGAAAAAGAATGAGGAACTGGAGAAAGATATTCCCGTCCTGCGGGAAGTGGTGGAAAGTTCCTGGCGCAAGGAGCCCGAACTGACGGCCCTAAAAGCTGACCTGACGGAAATAGACCGCAGGATACAGCAAAGCCTCAAACCGATAGAAGAGAGCGAGGGAAAGGAGGCGGAGGAGGATAACGACGTGTGCCGGGAACGGCATGACACGGCGGAAGAGCTCCCGAAGGAAGACAACACGGCGGCCCGTATTCCTTCCCGGCTGCGGCAGATTGCCGACGCCTCCGGGGGGCGCATCGTGATCGCGGGCGTGGGCAGCCCGCCGGAGAACGGCCCTGCGAAGAAAGGGATCAAGATGTAAACGAAAAGCCGACGGAAGTACAGATTTCCATCGGCTTTTTTCATATGTCCGTGAGCGTTGTCGTCACACTTCCTGCAAGAGTGTTTGCAGCTCCTCCTGCGTGGGAAGATAGGTCATGTACTGGGCGGCGAAGACCTGCTTTTCATCTTCGGGCAGCGTATAACGGACGACCGCGTCGTTTTTCTCCGCGCAGAGGACGATACCCACCGGAGGGTTATCCCCGGGATTCATCAACTCACGGGTGTAGTAATTGACATACATCTGCATCTGCCCCAAATCCTGATGGGTCAGCTCCCCGGATTTAAGGTCTATTAAAACGAAACAACGGGCCAGGTAATTGTAAAAGACCAGGTCGATGTAGAAATGCTTGTCATCGAAGGAGATACGCTTCTGTCGCGCGACGAAGGCGAAGCCTTTCCCGAGTTCGAGCATCAAGCGCTGCAAGCGGCTGATGAGCAGTTGCTCCAGATCGGTTTCCAGAAAATGCTCTCCCTGCGGGATACCGAGAAACTCCAGGATATACGGGTCGCGGATGATCTCTTTGGGTTCGACACGTCCGGGTTCGGTACGGGAAATCTCCTCTTTCACAGCTTTCTTGTCTCGGCTGGCCAGCAGGCGGTCATAGAAAAGCGTGTTGATTTGGCGGTCGAGCTGCCGGACACTCCAGTTTTCCTTGACGCACTCGTGCAGGTAAAAATCACGGGCGGCATCGCCCGACACCTTGAGAAGCGTGCGGCAATGCGACCAGCTCAATTTATCACACAGCGTGTGATATTTCGGGTAGCACTGGTAAAACTGCCTCATGTACCGCAGGTTGGTGGCCGTGAACCCGTTTCCGAACTCCGCCACGAGCCGCCTGGAAAGGGTGTTGATGACAGCCTTGCCATATCCGGCACGGTCGGTTCCCTGCTGCTCGTACTCCACTATGTATTTCCCTACCTGCCAGTAAGCCCTCACGAGGGTCGAATTGACATGATGTATCACCTTCGCGCGCGCTTCCTGCAAGATATGGCGCACGTTATGCAGCAGCTCTTCCTCCCCTTTGTCGGCAGGATATATTTTATCAGTTTCTTTCATTGCTTCATTATTATATAGGCTTCATTCAGCAAACATACTGATTTTACGGCAAATATCGAGCGGTTGTACCGCCTTGTCGTGCCTTATTCCATGTATCTCCGCGTTTTTCCATGACGCCGGACTCTCGGGACAGGGCCTAACCGGAACCGGCAGGACGATCCTTTTTCAGCTTGCGGAAATTACTGAAGTTACGCTCGATGAACCGCAGGACGTCCGATTCCCGGTAGAAGGTCTTGTGATAGATCATCTCGTAAGGCAGCTCTCCCGAGGTGCGGTAACGCTGGAGTGTGCGCTTGCTGATATTGAGCATACGGCACAGGTCGTAATTGTCCAGAAGACGCTCCCCGTCAGGCAGGATGGAAAGCGGTTGCTCCACGTCCCCCGCGCACAGCTTCTCGATACGTTCCAGCCGTTCCGAGAGCCGCTGCATCCATCCGTCGAAATATTCCTTGTCCAGAAACATGGCCTACTCCTTTGGTTGGTTCTTGCGCCGCACGGAACGCTCCTTCAGCACACGGCGGATTTCCGTGAGGGAATAATACAGCTTCCGGTTGATGGCCGAATAGGTGATCACGTGATCCGAGCGGAGGCGTTGAAGGGTACGCCCGCTGATACCCAGGTAACGGCAGACCTGCTCGCCGTCCATCCATTCGTCGTTTATATACTCCTTATTCCATGCACGCCCCTTTTCAGGGAGAGAGGCGATTGCAGCCTCTATTTTCTCTATACGCCCGACAAGCTCGTTATAGGCTCGCGAACCGATCACTATGATTTTCATACTCCTTTGTTTTTTAGTCTGTTACAAAGGTCGGGCTTATATGGACAGCTTAAAACGAGGTCGGTACGACTTTTTTTTGATAATTTGCAGTGAACTGATTCTCAACGGTTCATGCGGTGAAGAAGGCAGTGTTTTTTACCGAAATCCGCGGCCCGTACTCGGTATTTTTATGGGCAGAAATGCGATAGAATACTGTGATTCAACGCTTAACGGTGTTCTAATCCGGACGGGGCTACAACGGAACACCCGTATCGGCTCCTTATACGGGTGCAAATACGGGCGTTCGGGAAAGTTCCTTTCGAGAGTTACGGGGGAAAACCGACCTCGGTTCTTTTGTTATATACAACGCTGATTATCAGTGTTTCTATAAGGAATAGAGTGCTTTACCGGTTCATATTCTACTCGGAATTGCCGTTTTTCTTGTTTCGCTTCCACGTCTGCATACGTTTAAGCAGGGCCTCTTTCGCCTTGTCAAGCCACGGTGTCGGGTTGTTTCGGATTTTCATATCGCAGAATGTCCTCGAAAGGTTCATGTCGAGGTGTACGTTGAAAGCGTTGGAAATGTAGCTGGCAAGTTGCGTGAGTGGCACATTGCCGAAACAGCCTTTACTGTCGAGCAGGTAAATAAGTTCCGTCAGATCCGTCTTCGAGTCCTGCCATGTCGGACGCACGTCAGACAATGGCAGAACCATGTTCCGGAGGTTCGTGCTCTCCAGTGATTCCAATTCGCCCATAAGATAAACCGACAACATATCGTTGGCCAGGATTTTCGCCACCTTGAAATCCGCGTTTGTCGAAAACTGCGGGTCGAGTTCATAGTAGAAGGTTTCCAGGTATTGCTCCGTGTCGGTCTGCCCGCGCAGGAAATAGAGGCTGTCCAGGTGTGTAGCGCCGCTGCGGAAATAGCGGATAAAGTCAAGGCGTTTCTGCGTGTACGCGTTGATGGCCCGAACATGGGCGTCCAGGTACTCCCGTTGTGCCTCGATACTTCCTACCGGACGGTTCATCTCGATATTGTAGAGCTTGCGGTAATAGATCAGACGGCAAAAAAGACGGGGTTTGATTTCTTTGAAGAACTTTATTTCCTCGTCATCGTTTTGAAAACGGTAGCCGATGATATATTGTTTCAAACGGTCGAACGCTTCTCCCAGGACACGTGACGCTTCAAGCGACTTTTTCAACACGTCGGTATCCCGCGATTCGATACGTTCGATACTCCGCAGGACTTCGCTGTTTAATTTTTCTATAAATGCAATCATAATCCGTCTTGTTACTTTCGCGTATAAAGTTAGCGAATCGAAAAACCGGCGGATTACGATTTTTATCTTTCTCTTCGTTTTTTTATCACGAGGCCGATTTTAATGTCAGATCCGGCCTTCCTGGCGGATGGAAGTGGGATTGCTCCCCATATTCCGCTTGCAAAAGTCCGTAAAGTGGGATTGGGCGGAGAAACCGCACATGTAGGCTATTTCCTGCAACGTGTAGTGTGTCGTCCGCAGCAACTCCCCGATACGTTCGATACGGCGCTGACGTAACCACGAGGAGGCCGAGCAGCCGAAAACCCGCTGGAAACGCCGGCGGAAGGTAATCGTGCTGGAATACCCGCAAACCCCGGCGAGTTCCGTGACGTTATCCGAGGCAAGATAATTCGATTTGACACGGGAGATGAACTCGTAATCGTCCCCCAGGTGCAACAGCTCCTCGAACTCCCCGACATCGGCGGGAGTGAGATGTTCATAAGAGGCGTCGAGCATTTTCAGCATGACAGCAGCGTTACATTCAACGGGCATACCCAATGTCTTACGGGCTTCACGCAGGTAATTCTTAAACCGCAGCCGCAGCGTGTCGTGATGCGGGTAGGAACACTGGAACAGAATGGTGCAGACCGTCCGCAGTTCATCGACACAACAGTAGCCGAAATACCACGTTACAAGACGCTCGACGTAATGGACGGCATGAAACTCCTCCGAAAGCATCAGAAGAAGCAGGAACGGGGTGAAATCCTGGTATTCCCCCGTTATGGGACGGGGTGCTTCGTCAAGCAAGGAGGCAATGTCCCGCATCAGAAGAGAATCTCCCGAGTACGCTTTTATTTGTTCGGAACTGCGGGCATAATCCCGGTAACGCGATATGACCGCCGACAAAGCATTGAACTTCACGGCGTGAACGCCTTCTATAAAGGAAGGGCGAAGACTGTTGTAAATGGATAAGTCGGTTTGCATAAGTCATTTCTATAAAACGGAGCCGCATCCCCTTGTTGCCAAAGCTCCGCAAGTCGTTACTTATGAACCGCTTGGAACACGGTACGAATCCTAATTACAAATATATCGCATCCGACAATCCGGAACAAATATCAGCAGGCAAAAATGAAAATAAACCTCGTTATTTTTGATTTTTACCTGCAATAATATTATATTTGCAAACAAATAAGAGTTGTTTGACAGCATGAGAAATATAGTGTATCAAAGCACTTTACCAATTTCTTATCCGTTGCCTATTCTCATGCGAGTTTCTTTTAATCTATTTGTAGTCAATTAAATACCTTCAGACTACATCAAATATACAAAAAAAATGCGTTGACAACATACCAAACGATGTGCCAACGCATTTTTTTATGAGTTTAAAATCTTCTTCTTACACCAATTTTACAAAGATCTCGCCTTCCACTTCAGAAGTAACGACCTTATCTTCTCTCAGCAGCCAGCCCAGCCCCAGGAAGAAATCCTTGTCAGCTTTCAGTTTGGTTGCTTTCTTGATTTGTTTTTGTGTCAAACCTTCAGTTCCATTCAATGCTTCCCAGATTTGTCCGGCCAAAGCACCTGCTTTTTCTTTCAACATTTTCAATTTGCTTTTAGTTAAACGTTAACCGCACCCACACATTCCGATGTGAATGTTTGTGTTTCTTATCGCTTGCAAAGATACACAAAATTATGTTATTCAACACTTTTGCATCGAAAAAGTTTGTATTTCTATAAGAAAAAGCGATTTTTCAACCTATTTTTTTTGTTTTTCGAGGTGTTCGCTCCAAATCCGGGCCGCTTCCTCTACCATTCTTGCACAAGGACGCTTGGCGTAATACCGTTCCGTCCTTGCTTCCGGTGTGGATACTACCGGCTCTTTTCCGGACAATCCCAGCAAATCGGCACACCGCAGGGCGCCGTTCCGCTTCTTGAATTCTTCGGCCAGTTCCTGCACCAGAGCGTAATTCGCCGCCTTGCTCTCACGGTCTTTCCCCTCGATGGCGCACTTCTCCAGCCCGGCCAGCAGGAACATGCCGCAAGCAGCACCGCAGGTCTCACGCATCCGCCCTATGCCGCCGCCGAAAGAGGCGGACATGTGCAGGGCCTGTTCACGGGTGAAACCATACAGATCGGCAAAAGCCGTCACTACGGACTGGGAGCAGTTATATCCTTCCTTGAACAAGGCAACGGCCTTTGCCACCCTGTCCTCTTCCCTAACTTCCGTATGCAAATCCAACGTATTCTTGTCTTCTTCCATTTTTCTTACCTCCTTCTTTTCTTTCCGTCTTTTTCCTTTGTTCTCATTCCGCCACATTGTTTACAATCTCACCCTTGATGAATCCTTTCAAGTTCCCCACCGCAATCCGCATCAGCCGGACACGGGCTTCTTTCGTGGCCCAGGCGATATGCGGTGTAATGAAGCAGTTCTTCGCCGTCAGCAGGGGGTTGGTATATTGGGGAGGCTCGGAAGAAAGCACGTCCAGTCCGGCAGCCGCTATCACACCCTTGTTCAGTGCGTCGGCCAGGTCTTTCTCGTTCACCAAGGGACCGCGGCCGGTATTTATCAGAATGGCCGTCGGTTTCATAAGGGCCAGGCGGGCGGCATTGACCAGCTCTTTGGTATCGGGTGTAAGGGGGCAGTGCAGGCTCACCACGTCACATTCGCGGAACAGCTCATCCAGCTCCATTTTCCGGATTCCTCCGGGAAGTTGTGACTGCGGCTTGGAAGTATAGGCGCATACCTGCATTCCGAAAGCGGCAGCGATGCGCGCCGTCGCCTGTCCGGTGTTTCCCAAGCCGATGATTCCCAGCTTCTTCCCGTCCAGTTCCACCAGGTCGGTATCCCAGTAGCAGAAGTCGGGATTGTTCGCCCAACGCCCGTGACGGTTGGCATAGGCATAATGGCCTACACGCTGGGTGATGTTCAGTATATGCGCAAAGACCATCTGGGCAACGGAAGCGGTGCTGTAGGCAGGTATGTTGGTGACAATGATGCCCCGCGCTTTCGCAGCCTGGATGTCCACAATATTATATCCCGTAGCCAGCACGCCGATGTATTTCAAGGCAGGCAGAGCGGCCATATCCTCCGCCGTAATCACCGTTTTATTTGTAATCAGCACTTCCGCTCCGGCAGAACGCTCCAATAACTCGGCAGGGGCCGTGCGGTCGTACACCGTCAGCTCGCCCAACGCCCGCATCTCCTCCCATGACAAATCACCGGGATTCAATCCGTAACCGTCTAAAACTACTATTTTCATATGCTCAAAAGTTAAATTCCATGTTTTGTTCATTTATTCGGTTAGATTGGAACGCGAATGACGCAAATTAACAGCTGCACAGCATGGATATAAACCGGCCGGAAGGTTGGATTTATGTCATTTGCGTTCCAATTTTTAATTTTATAGCACAGGATCAATGCAATTCATTTTCATTCCTTGAACCGTTCCCCCCAGAGGCTCTGCATCCGTTCCCTTATCTTCGCTTCCTGCGCATTGTTCTGCGGATGCCAGATGCGGCTGTCCTTCACCTCGTCCGGCAGGAACTGCTGCTGCACGAAATTGCCCTGATAGGCATGTGCATACTTGTAATCCTTGCCATAGCCCAACTGTTTCATCAGCTTGGTGGGTGCGTTGCGCAGATGCAAGGGAACAGGCAGATTGCCCGTCTGCCGAACCAGTTCCAAGGCACTGTTGATCCCCTCGTATGCCGAGTTGCTCTTGGGGCTGGTGGCCAGATACACCGTAGCTTCCGCCAGCGGGATACGCCCCTCAGGCCATCCTATCTTCATCACGGCATCAAAAGCGGCGTTCGCCAGGAGCAATGCGTTGGGATTGGCCAGACCGATATCCTCGGCTGCCGAAATGACCAGTCTGCGGGCTATGAAAGCCGGGTCCTCTCCGGCCTCCACCATACGCGCCAGCCAGTAGAGCGCCCCGTCCGGATCACTTCCGCGGATGGACTTGATAAAGGCGGAAATGATATCATAATGCATCTCCCCGTCCTTGTCATACGCCAACGGATTCTGCTGCAAACGCTCGGTCACCTTCTCATCCGTAATCACCACGGGTCCGGCATCCGCATCCGCCTCCACCACCAGTTCCAGTATGTTCAGCAGCTTGCGGGCATCGCCTCCCGAAAAGCGGAGCATGGCATCCGTCTCCTTCAGCTCTATCTTCTTTTCTTTCAGTATCACGTCCTTTGCGATGGCATTATGCAGCAGTTCCAGCAAATCCTCCTTCTCCAATGATTTCAGCACATACAGCTGGCAGCGGGAGAGCAAGGGCCGTATCACCTCGAACGAGGGATTCTCGGTGGTGGCGCCTATCAGGGTCACCACTCCCGTCTCCACCGCCCCCAACAGGGAATCCTGCTGGGACTTGCTGAACCGGTGGATTTCATCAATGAACAGGATGGGGCTGGCCTGAGAGAAAAAACGGTTACTTCTCGCCTTCTCTATCACATCGCGCACATCCTTCACACCGGAGGTGACCGCGCTCAGTGTATAAAAAGGAGTTTCCAGCTTGTTGGCTATGATCTGCGCCAGCGTGGTCTTCCCCACCCCCGGAGGCCCCCAGAGGATAAAGGAGGAGATGCGTCCCGCGTCGATCATCTTGCGCAAGACAGCCCCCGGCCCCACCAGGTGTTTCTGACCTATATAATCGTCCAATGTCTTCGGACGCAAACGTTCTGCTAAAGGTTGTGCCATATCTTCATCTTTATTTCGGATAACAAAAATACAGCATATTTTCCTATGAACAAAGCCCAGGGCAACAATATAGGATTTATTTTTTTTGAGGCAGAAAAATAAAAGAACATAAAAAACAGGGACTCATACAAAATGAAATACAGGTTCTTTGTCCGTCTGATCCAAAACAATTATTTTTGCAACCCTTTTCCAAAAGAGTGATTATTTCAAATTTAAATGTAATTCTAATAAAGACAGACGATGAAAAAACTTTTTTCCACCAGCCTGTTGATTTTAGCAGGTATGCTTTTACTGCTGGGTAGCTGCAAAGAGGACGAACTTCCGGTTTCCGGAGAAGGAAACGTGGCAAACAACGAATTGCCCGTCCGGCTGGCCGAAACGGATTATAACCCGGACAACACGTATTACCTGCTGAATGACAATGAATCCCAGGATGTTTATTTCGACTCCGGCCAGCGCAGCTTCTACGTCAGCCGGCCTCTTCAGTTCGGAATGGACGACGAGCACTGTTTCCAACTCCGTTTCTATAGTCCCAGAGCCTTGAAAAACGTGACTTTCTGGGCCAGGATAGACGGTTACGAGGAAGAATTCAAGTTCATGTCGCTGGAAAAGATCATGCCTTTCCAGCAACTCCGGGTACACATACCGTTCGCCACCAAGGACCTGACCGCCTATACCCGCAGCGGAAAGAAAATACGGATCATGGCAAACCCCTACCTCACGGAAGAAAACCTGACCTTCACCGTAGAGTGTGACGACCCGTACTGGGCAAGGCTACAATCCATCCGGTGCAAATGGTACATCGCCTTCGGCAGATACAGTGACACCCAAGACAGCTGGAAGTACAAGATGAAGGCTTCGCACACGCGTGAGGCGGTGGCCATCGCGCTGAACATGGCGTATATGTTCTCGTCGGAACGGTTCAAGACCGCCCTGTACGAGTTCGGCCCGCTGCACAGCAACAATGACAAGACGGAAATAGACAAGACCGCCCTGCTGGCCAACGTGCTCAACCACCGCGGACTGACCTTCGGCTATACCACCGGCGTGATGGGACTGGGCGGAGGAACCACCTTCGGCATGCATGAAGTGTGTTATCTGGAACACTATGCCGATGACAAAAGCATCACCGAAACCATCTTCCACGAGTTTGCCCACTGTGTGGGCTACGGCCATGCGGGAAACATGACCTACGAACAGACGGGTCCGGGGTGGATCACTCTGTGCAACAACGTATATGTGGCGCTGTCGCTGGACAAGGAGCTGCCCGTCTATTCCCGCCGCTTCCTGCACACCCGCTGGAGCAGGAACCGTTATTTTGATGATATATACGTGGCTTCGAAACACATTATCGAAGACCCGGAACTCGATGCGCTGGACGGTGGCCTGTCTCCCTTGCGCGGAGAGACCGACCGGGGAGGAAACGACGGGGAGCCGGTGGCGTTCAAGCTGGATTATACCGACTTGCCCGGCGCTACGGGAACCACCTTCCGCCCCAAGGATGTATATGTGTACGGAGATACCCTGTATGCCGTGAACGATGCGGACAACCAGTACAGCGTAGAGGTGTTCGGCCTTGCCGGCGGCGGCAAGAAGCACTTGGGAAGCATCAAGGAATGGAAGCACGGAGAAGCTACCGGGAAATTCGGCGGCCGCCCGAACGGTGTCACCCGTGCCCACGACAAGATTTATGTCACCCACGAAGGAAGCCGTACCGAGATTTTTGATGCGAAAAGCCATCAGTTCCTTACCTGCATAGGCAATGGAAGCTGGGGAACGGGGCCCACGCAGACCGTACATGCCTTCGATGTGCTGCTCTACAAAGGGCTGGTCATGATACACGACAAACGCTACGTCAACTTTGTAGAAGAGCAGGCTATACAGTCCGGAGTGACTCCGCGGATTTATGTACGTTCCGAACATCTGGGCGAGACAAACGGCACTTACGGCATGGCGGTGGACGAACAGACCGGCCTGCTCTACTCCACCCATCCCGCCAAACGCATAGACCTGTTCGCCCCCGACGGGATACGGGAAGGAGTTTCACCCAAACGCACCGGGCAACTGGCTTATAAAAATGTACCCTACGACTTGGATTTCTACGAAGGAAGGCTGTTTGTAAGTTCCAACGGCACAGAAAAGTTCTGTGAGGTCAATCCCCGGACGGGAGAGATCATGAAGGACCATACCACCATCGGCGACATCACCCTGCAAGCACCTGAGAAGTTCTGCATCCGCCGCCACACGCTGTTCATCACCGACCGCGTGAAAAACGGGACATGCGTTTACGCCATCCCCATGAGTGAGCTGAAATAAATGTATACCTATATAATATAGTAAGAACAACATGAAAATATACGCTTATATCCTGATTGTGCTGTCCGGAGTCCTGACGGCACAATGCAGCAAAGTCACCCTGGATGAAATCTGCGGCTACCCCTCCGCTCCCGGCGGAGGAAACGGGGAAGGAGAAGGAAACGGGGATTATAACAGTTACTGGTATTACTCGTATGAGGCGGCGCAGCTGATTGATGCGGAAACCCTGGGCATGGAAACGGCCGAGGATTTCACCCCTTATACCGTTGCCCATCTGGGGGATACCCTTTTCATCGCAAACATCGGAAAGGCAGGCAGCAGCCTGTTGCTGTTCAGTATAAAGAAAGGTGAACGGCTGGGAACCTTGCAGAGCTGGCAGCACGATGGCGGGGAGAAGAGTTTCGGAAGTCAGATAGAAGCCATCGTGCCGTCGGGCAACCGGCTGTATGTGGCCGAACGCCAGTCGCGCATCCATGTATTCCGGTTGCCGGAACTGTCCTACCTCACCTGCATAGGCAACGGGCAATGGAGCGGCCCCGTATTCCAGGCACAGGCCATGACGGTAAAGGACGGGCTGATTTTCGCACGCGACAAGAACGGAATGGTCAGCATTTACAAAGAGGAGGATGCCACCCCGGAAAATTACCAGAAGGTGAACCGCTACCGCCGGGCATCCGGCAACGGCAGTCCGGGCAACAACGGCTTTGCCAGCCATTCCATGCAGCCCGATGCGGAAGGGCATCTGCTGCTCACGGATTATGAAGGGAAGAAAATACGGGTGCTCGATCCGGCACTGGTCAACGATGATATGGCAAACGACGCTTCCATCGATCTGGACGACCTTTCCCTGTCGCCCGGCTTCAAGCCCAAGACACTGGCGTTGTGCGGCGACCGCTGGTATGCTACCGGCGACAATGACGCCATCAACATATACGAACGCCAGTCCGACGAATGGAGCAAGAAAATAAAAACTGTAAAAGGATATGCTTTTTCCCAGCCTGCCCGTATCTATGCGCAAAACGACTCTGTGCTATGGGTTTCGGACACGCACAGTTCCAAACGGACACTGGTGAAAATGCTGGTGCATAAGGGAGAAATACGGGAATAGAGGTTCTATTCCGTTCTTTATTCAGAATGTAAATGACACGAATGGCGCAAATTGGGTTTATATCTCTGATTGGCGTCATTCGTGTCATTTACATTCACATATATCAACATTGCCAATCTTTCAATGCAACTGTCAACACGAACCGGTCGTTCACTTGCAATATCGATTACGTAATCGGGGAAGCTATTCTTTTTATTTGGCTGCACACCCATCACAATCCCCTTTCACGGCTCCCCTATCGCCCCCACAATCAGCTGTACTTGAGCCGGCATATAGGTACGGCAACTCAAACCACTGCCCATCTTCTCCAGCTCCTCCCTGAGGTGAGGATAATAGTCAATCCAATACTGCAACTTACGGTAAGCCACCTGCGGATTCAAATCCGGGAAATAACACAGGGCCAGTTCGGTGCGGCCGTACGTGCGTATCTCAAAATTCTCCATACATTCCATACTTTTTATTTACTTCCATAAAAGTACGAAAAACGGACGAGAAGAAAGAATGTTTTTCCAACAATAATCAACTAGAATCAACTGTTATCAACCACAATCCACCGGAATCAACTTTCCGGAATCCGCACATCGTATCTTTGTAATGTCGGGACGATGAAGGCGAAAGATCTATAATC
>ENA-OZFY01000036-OZFY01000036.1-human-gut-metagenome-genome-assembly--contig:-NODE-36-length-58668-cov-9.899596_pt1 | contig 58668 bp, 104 predicted proteins | sample MGYA00244652_ERZ653650 | MGnify/ENA primary metagenome ERZ653650 (study PRJEB26926, sample SAMN06165117) | human gut metagenome | biome: ENVO:00009003; feature: ENVO:2100002; material: ENVO:00002003... | reverse complement strand
GGGGTTCGAGCCCCCTTGCTTCCACTCGAAAAAGCTGATAAAATGGGCATTCCCGGGCAACGGGTAGTCGGATAGTAGTCAAAATAGTAGTCAAGCCTAAAACGAAAGGAGTTTTTTGCAAAGATTCCAATAATTTTATATTGAATGAAATGTGACGGATACATGACGGGTATACCGTCTTTTTTTATGCCAAAATTTAAGCATAAGGAGGGATGACCTTATGGGAAAATTCAAATTTTCAGATGAAACACTGGAACATATATTCAGCAAAGAACGTACAAGGGAAGTGCCGATTAAGTATCAATCAATCATGGTTCATGTGATCGAGGAAGTTTTAGGAGAAACGGGTAATGCTTATGAATTTCAGTCCGTTGGGACTTATGAACAAGCCGACATATCAGACACTTGATGAAGTTGAAATTGCGAAACAGATAGAATCAATGGAAGAAAGGGAGAATAGCCATGCCGCAGCCGATTATGAATCCGAACTATTTCAATCCGCAGTATAGAACACCTATGTACGGACAGTTTATGCCACAACAGGAGCAATTCCAACCACAGCAATTTATGCAACAGCCACAGCAAAACACAGTACAGATGTACGGTCGTATTGTACCGGCGCAAGAGTGCATAGCACCGAATGAGGTTCCTATGGATGGAAACACAGCATTTTTCCCAAAACAGGACCTGTCGGAGATCTATGCTAAATCCTGGGGAGCAGATGGGAAAATCTATACAAGGCTTTACAAGCCTGTTTTAGATGCAGACCCTAACAATTTACCGTCTGAAACAGAAAAGGCGAAATTTGACCTATCAGACGAAGCCACAGCGGTATTTATGAAGCGTTTCGATGAATTAGAGCAAAAGATTGAGCAGTTGAAATCTTCGCAATCGCAAAGAAAGGATGATGCAGATGCTTAAGTCAATGGGGAATCCGCAACAGTTTATACAAAATATGATGGGGAACAGCCAGATCATGTCTAACGACATGGTAAAAAACGCTTATGGGATGGCTCAAAAAGGTGATTTCCAAGGAGTAGAAAATCTTGCGAGAAACATCTGCAAAACGAAAGGTATAAATCCTGATGATGTAATAAGACAGATAAAAAGTCAGTTTCCTTTTTAACAGCATATTAGAGGTTTGTGCACAAAACCCGGGAGACCTCTTTATGAATAAAATTATGGAGGTAATCTAATATGTTTGAAACAAACAACAGTCCTTTTACCATGCCTGTTATTCCGGCTGCCGGAAATGGCTACGGAAATAATGGTGCATTTGGTGACGGTGGATGGCTCTGGTTCATAGTCGTAATTTTTGCGATTTTTGGAGGTTGGGGCGGTAATGGATGGGGCGGTAATGGCTCTAATTCCAGTTACTATACCGATTCTGCACTGCAAAGAGGGTTCGACACCCAGTCTATCATCGGTAAACTGGACGGAATCAACAACGGTCTGTGTGACGGATTCTACGCTGTAAACAACGGTATGCTTACCGGATTTAATGGCGTAAATACCAACATTTTACAGACTGGCTATGGAATCCAACAGGCTATCAATGCAGACACCGTAGCAGGAATGCAGAATGCTAACGCTTTACAGGCACAGTTAGCACAGTGTTGCTGCGATACCCGTGAAGCTATCCAGGGTGTAAACTACAATATGGCAACGAATACTTGCGCATTGCAGAACACCATGAATAACAACACTCGTGATATTATCGACAGCCAGAATGCCGGTACAAGAGCAATCCTTGACTACTTATGCCAAGATAAGATCGCTACTCTGCAGGCAGAGAACAACGATCTGCGCAGAGCCGCTTCTCAGGATCGTCAGAATGCTCTTCTGACTACTGCCATGAGTGCACAGACACAGCAGATCATCAACGCTGTGAATCCTGCGCCCATTCCTGCATACCAGGTTCCCAACCCTAACGTATATTACGGATGCGGTTGCAACACTGGTTGCGGATGCTAAAACTGCATATCGAGTAACTTAACCTTAAGGTTATGTCTGCTATGCAGAATTACTGACAACATGGGGCAGACTATATGGTTTGCCCCTTTGATTTTGAAAGAGAGGTATTTATTATGGCTGAATATACAGCAGTAGCATTACAGACTGTGGCAGCAGGAGCGGACGTTGCTTTTACTGAAACTGCCGTAAATGGAAGTAACTGTATCAATCATAGAGAGGGATCCGGAATTGTGAAGTTAAGAGGTATCACTAATCAGTGTCGTGCAAGATTCCTTGTAAGTTATTCCGGTAACATTCAGATTCCCACTGGTGGAACTGTTGGGGAAATTTCCCTTGCACTGGCGGTAGACGGGGAACCTTTACAGTCCACAAGAATGATTGTAACTCCGGCAGCAGTAGAGAATTTCTTCAATGTATCTGCGCAGGCTTACATTGATGTTCCTCGTGGATGCTGCAGTACGGTAGCCGTTCAGAACACTTCTACGCAAGCTATTGAAGTGCAGAACAGCAATTTGATTGCCGTTCGTGAAGCGTAGGAGGTGAAAAATCATGGATGTTAAGAGAATGCATGAAATGATTGAAAAACTTTCTGAATGCGCTAAAGCGCAGTTTGACAAAGGAATTGACAAAGTAGATACTTGCGAAATGGGAAAAGTCGTTGATATGATGAAAGATTTGTCAGAAGCCATGTACTACCGTGAGCTGACAAAAACCATGCAGGAATATGATCCGGAAGAAGTCGTGGAAATGTTTGATCGTTACGGTGACGGTGGCAGACGGTACTATGACCATTACCGCTATGCTGACGGCAGATTTGCACCTAAAGGTCGTGGAACCTACCGCAGAGGTTATGAAGAGCCACCCTATTACCACATGACCCCGGAAATGTATCACCGTGACATGGACAGAGACATGGGGCGTATGTACTACACGGAAACTTCTTCATCCGGTATGCGTGATGCAAGAGAGGGCAGAAGTGGAATGAGCCGCAGAACCTACATGGAAAATAAGGAACTGCATAAGGCTAATACACAGCAGGACAAGGAAGCTAAAGTCCGTGACCTGAACACATACATGACCGAACTTGCAAACGACATGACGGAGATCATCAACGATGCAACACCGGAAGAAAAGACGGTACTGCGGAACAAGTTGTCTGCACTGGTAACAAAAATCGGTTAAAACACTTAAGGGGCTTATTTAGCCCCTTTTATGTTGGAGGTGGTAAGTTGTTCACGATAAATGGAATGGACTGGAATTTAAGCCGTGTACGCAGTCACAGCCCTATGCTGATGCGTTCTGATGGTACATATACTTTTGGCATGACAGACAGGAACACAAGAGAAATTTACATATCAAATATGATTCATGGAAATTTCTATGACCGTGTGCTGTGCCATGAGTTGTGCCATGCGTTCTGCCTATCCTACAATCTGACTATGGATATTCAGACGGAAGAGATTGTTGCCGACTTTTTGGCTACCTACGGAAGAGAAGTGTTTGCACTGGCTGATGAACTGATAAGAGGTATTGTTGGAATGGCAATGTGACCGACATTCACATTGAGATTTGCTTCGTATGTTTAACATACAATAGAATAATTGAGCGACAACGTGTCGCTTAACAAAATCAGAATACCAGTAAAATGTGTTTTAGGGGAAAAATAATCCCTTAAATATTTCTTTCGACGAATTTCGTCGAATAAAAGAATGGCATAGAAAAGACCCCTTTTTATGGGGTCTCTTCTGTTGCACAGTTATCAACATCTTGCTGAAGAATTTTAGATGCAAGTTCTGAAAGCTGTGGGAAGTAGGTGATTACTTCGGAATTTCTGCATTTCCAGTTTCCGGTCGTTGCACTGTAAATCCTCTTTGCTTCATCAAAATTATATGTTCTTCCCAAAACTTCAAGTAGGTGGTGCATATATTCCTTTGATGTAATGTCGTAGCAACGGCAGATGTAGTTGATTTTGCCACGGTTGATGCAGAACCAGTCTGTTTCAAACTCTAATGTCGGCTTTTCCTCGATTGCTGTGGTGGAAGTAGGTGCTGGATGTTGATTTCTTAATGCAAAATAAGCATTGACAAGGCTCCTCTGAACTTTCCATGATAAATCATCCTTAAATGGCTTTACAAGCATAAGGTATCCGCTTTCGGTGAATACAGTAATACCTCTGTTTGGAATATCAATATTTCTAATGTCCACCCGGTGGACATTAGAATTTTCTTTTTCCAAAACAATATAATCAACGCCATTTATAAAGCGCTTTTTGTTTCTATTAAACGCTTTTCTAGCCGTGCCACTTGGTCTTTTATGAACAAGGTCGATATCGTCAAAAGTAACAACCATCTGACCATTGTATTCTCTGACATCTAACTCTGTTCCTTCAACGTTTACAATATTTTCCATATTATTTTTCCTTTCTTTTATCTATCACAAAGTATATTTGTATATGCCAATATGCATTTGAGGAAATGAATGCTGGTATTTTCAAGGTTACAGATAATTTTTTTGATAAGTTCTTCTCTCATTTTCAGCTCCTCCATTTAATCAAAAATAATTTGCCAAAAGGAAGATGCAGTGCTATAATTTACATAATCCTTTTGGGGTAAAGGAGCAGCCGGTTACTTTGCGGGTATGGCTGCTCCTTCTTTTTTAGTTTCCGATTTCTTCATCAACTTTTTCGTTAAACCATTTCGTTTTAGTCAATCCTTTTTGGGAAAGTTTTTCCTCTAACTTCTCAAACTTTTCCTTTTCGATTTCAACACTAAAATTTTTTGTTTTCTTTCTTCGCTCTTTGAAGTAATCGGCTCTGCTTTTAGGTGCTATGGGTATCACCTCCTTGTTTCGAGATACATTATATAATGTTTCGAGATACAAGTCAAGAGTTTTTTTAGAAAAATAAAAATAGAGCCGTTTCAGCCCTATTTCTAAAGAGAATTTCTATTTTACAATTCATACTGCGGATATGCCTTTTCCCATACGGACTTGTGATAAGTGTTCACTTCGCCATAATTTGCATCGAATATCTTTTTTACTTCATATCCCATTGTAATTCCGGTAGCTTTCAGCTTTCTCCAGTCAAAACGTTTCCATGATACACCATTCAGAGCCGCTACACGTTTAATAGAGTACCAGTCCTTGGAAGTATCAAGCTGTGCTTTCAATTCCTCTTCCCGGTCAAGGCTTTCCAAAAGTTGTGCCACAGCATCACGATAAGTCATAGGTACATTCGGTGTAGACTGCTCCAAAGAATATGTTCCGGTTTTGCGAATGGATGGTAAAACCTCATCGAATATCCAACTTTCAAACTTTTCAGAAGATGGTAATTCACTGTGAGAAATAAGCCTATACATATCTCCCTCTGGAATCACATTTACCTCTATCGTTTTGGTTTCACTTTGTGGATGAGGTATACTGTATTTTGCCGTATACCTACAATGAGCAGAAATTGCATCCGATGGTCGTTTATATCCAAGTGCTTTTGCTATATCAGTTGCTACAAAATAAGGTTTCCCATCAATCATAACGGTTCTTACCTCACCAAATTCATTGTTGCTAAATACTTCCAGTTCATTCATTTTCATTACCTCCCGTAGTCTTATATGAGAGGGCAGAAGAGCATAAAAATAAGCCCACTACCCCTGTTACTGTTGGAGTAGCGAACTTCCAATCTTTTTTTGGTCTGTCTTTATTCCGGGTCTTGGTTACAATCTAGGCTGTCTAATCAGCTTTCACTCTCCGGACGTGGTGCAAGACTTCCTAACTGACACATATTATATCATGCAGAACATGGGTTCGCAACATAAAAAATAAGAGCACCCTTGCGGATGCCCTTAAAATCCTATATTCTATTGTAATTTGAGTACTTCTTTGTTTCCAGTCCAAATGCTTGTTTCATATTCCAGTTCAATGCTCTGCGCATCCTGCGGAACTACAAATGCAATCTTGTAAGATGTTTTTCTGCCACTTGAAAGATTTGCATTCAACGAAGAACTATCAACAACACTGTAATTTTGTTCACAATCTGTATCGTCTGCGTAGCACTGGAAATCGTAGATGCTTACATACTTATCATCTTTACTGTTGTTCTGATAGGAAACATCAATCATAATGTATTTTGTTCCATCAGCAGGAGCGTTCCAACCGTATTCATCCTCATAATCAGTGTAGTCAAGGTCAAAATCATTTATTGTAACTTGCAAGCCGTCCGCATCGAATGTGTAACCGGGAGAAATAACAGTACCACTAGGTACTTCCGCTTCTTCAACTTTAGATTCCGGTGTGATTTCTGATACTGCGGCAGAACTTTCCGTTGTTGCAGAAACTGATGCTTGTGTTCCAGTAGATTCCTTGCTACTATCGGATACACTATTTACAAACAATGCCATAATGGCAAAAATAATAATTCCGATAATAGAGCAAGTCAGTCCTGCGATAGCAGTGCCGTGTTTCTTGTCTTTCTGACATAATGCAATGATAGCAAGAACAGCACCTATAATTCCCGGCACAATTCCAAAAGCTATACAAGCTGTCAAAATACTGATGATTCCTAAAATCATCGAAGCAATTCCTAAACCACTTTGTTTCATAGAGTAATTACCCCTTTCATTTTGAATTTTATAAAATTTTAACACATTTGTGATATTCTGTCGATAAATAGATGTGAAGTATTGAAAAAAATTTAATGTGTTTCTTTTGATACCCCCGTAGGTCTGTATTTTCAACCGAAAATCTCGTTTTCAGAGGTTTTTGAAAGAAAAATTTTCGACAAAATTATAATGAAAAAATTTTTAATCCCCCCGGGGTAGCACTTTTTAAGCTGAAAAATCCGTTTTCAGAGTTTTTTCGCAGATTTTTTCAGACCGGTTCAAGGTGTGTAACATCTGCGCACTTTTGCGGTGCGAGTCCTGAACCTGTCACCCGGTCACCGTGTCGCAGCTTTCGCAAGGTCTCCGACTGCAGAAAGCATGGAATCATACGCAGACCGCAACAGCTCCGCAGATTCCGGAGACATACCACCGGCGGCAGTCTCCACCCGTATAACGGTTTCCAGCCGCTCCCCGGCATCCGCTACGCTCTCCATGATATCGTATACATGACCGATTCCCAATTTTCGCATTTTGTATAATCCCCTTGTAATATTTGATTGTACACCAAGACAGCGCAAGCCGTCAATATATCTGGGCGCAGGATCTGACCGGATCCGGTGGAAGAGTAACACAAATAGACCGCCAGACGGCAGCAGATCCAACGGAACACGACAAAAAGACGGTTGCAAGCCGTCTTTTATCTGTTTTCCAGTTCAAAAATTGCCCATCGCAAAACTGCGGCTGTCTCCGTGTCTTTCTCTCGCTCCGCACACTCTAACAGCTTGTATAGTCTTTCAATGTTCTTTTCTTCCATCCTATGGTAACCTCCTTTTTTTTATTTTTGGGTAAATTTCACCCATAAAACCGCCGCCGGTAGTGATCCGGCGGGCATCCTCTGCGGCAGTTAATTCAAACAGTTTTCAATATCTTTTGCAAGGTGTGGAAATGCTTTTTCTATGTCTTGCACGCTGTCGGCGTAATAATCACCAACAATTTTTCCAAAAATGCGAAGATTGCCGGAATAAAATCCGCCTAAATCATTAAAATATATGTCTAATCCTGTCACCTGTTCCGGCTTGTCTCCATACCACATATCAATATTTATTTTTCCCATTTTCATTTCCTCCATATTTTCAATTTTTCCCGGTTATCCGGGTAAAGGCAAGCCGGGGCACGATCCCCGGTGTAAGCCTGTCTTACTTGCTTAATATTCAATTTTTAATTGCGCAGAACCTTTATATAAAAAAGCTGTTTTTCCGTGTAGGTCGCTACAAGTCCAACCACCAGAAATATAATCATTTATAAGTCTTTCAAAATGCTGATAATTTGCACATTTAATATATATCATTGTTTCAGTCCTCCAATTCTATGTAGTATCTGACGATGTACACATATTAAAAGTAAAAATAAAATTTTTCTCCGGTTGCGTTCCATTCTTTGTCTAAGATTTCCATTTTGTATAATTGGCCATTGTTACCGTAAGTGCCAGTAGAATAGAAAAGCTGTGTTGCGCTACATCCTTTAGCTTCTGGATACGCTTTTTTTATTTCTGCGATGATGTTGTTAATTCTATCATCATTAGCACCGCACAAATAAGAGCCGGACGGAACATCTTTTAAGCAGCTGATAAAATGGATTGCATTCTCAAATTGGTAGCAGTTGCCGTCTAACTTGATACCGTCTAAACGCTGACCCTCTGCCAGAAGATTTTTCCGTGAAATTCTTTTACTCATATTGCTTTACCTTTTCACCCGTGTTATAATATGGGTGCCTTTCTTTTTGGGTGCCGGTGTTCGCTTGGTAGGTGTCACCGGCTTTTTTATTTGTTGATATTATAATAACAAATATATTGCACATATACAATATGTAATATTTAACAAAATAATGCACATATAACCATGCGTTTATTAGTTAAAATGTATATTGCACATATTTTATTGACAAACTAATGCACATATAGTATAGTAAAGCTATATTTATATTGTATGGAGGTAATAAGAATGGGTATAAACAAAACAAGTGAAGCACAATTAAAAGCTAGTAGAGAATACGAAAAAAGAAACGACCGTATAAATATAGTTTTTCCGGCAGGCACTAGGGACAAAATGAAAGAGCTTGGAATTGAAAAGCCGAACACGTTTATTAAAGAAGTAGTTGCGGCAGAACTTGAAAAAATGGAGAAATACAAAAAATAATGCACATATATCTATTGACATATAATGCACATAATGTTATAGTGATATCACGATATCAAACAAGTGATATCACACTAATGATATCATGATATCACAGCAATGATATCACACAAATGATATCATAAAAAACTAATGATATCACATTAATGATATCACAAGAAAAGGAGGTGCTAAAATGTCGGAAACATTTAACCAAATGATTAGATTCCCGAAAGACCTAGAACCGAAAATCAAAGCGCAAGCAGAAAAGAACTGCGTAAGCGTCAACCAGTTTGTTATAGGTGCCGTGATCGTAGCATTGCAACCAGTACAACCACAGACAGTGACAGAGCAACCGAAAGAAATGCCCGTGACAGGCTCTAGAAGCCCCATAGACGAGAAAATCGCACTCATGCAGGCAAATGAACGGCTACACGCTTTACAAGCCAAAACAGCGGCAGAAAGAGCCGCTAGAGAGCACGGAGAAGTTAAACCAGTTATAAAACATCCTCCGAAATGGGCAGGCTTACCAGGACAGCGGCCGGATGAAAGTAACGTTGAATGGGTGGAGCGCAAGACAGCAGAAGCAAACGAAATTTATAAATCAGCGATGGAACGTCTGAAAGCTGAAAAGGAGAGTGAAACCAAATGACAGGAACACCGGAGCAGATCACAGCAAAGAAAGCCGCCCGGATCGTATCGACTTGTAGAGCGTTTTTTCCGTGGTATGAACCGCAGATAAAAGACAAATTCGAGCGGCAAGCGTGGGAAGAGTTAAAAGCCAAAGTTATCCCAGAGGTGGAAAGCTACACAGATGCGGCGCAACTGATAGCGGATCGGCAGAAATTCGCAGACAAAACGTTGCTGCAAAAAATATTTATCAGGGCGTCCTGTCTGCGGTCACGGGATCCGGAATATCACAGAGTTTTGGTACAGAAAAAGAAACAATTAGAGGACGAGCGTTGGAACCGATTACAGGACAGGCGGAAAAGATACAGTACATATTGTTAAAAATGAAAGGTTAAAAGGTGGAGAGCATGAGAAAAACAGTAGTAAATGAGTATGGAGTAAACATTGATTATGATTTGGCGGTATCTTTTATGGATGACGATTTAAGAGAGCAAATACATGGAGCATTAGCACCTTGTACAGACCAAGAATTTTTTGACGAGTATGCAAAACGGCATGAGCAAAAATTTAATGAGGTTTGGGAGCTGGCAAAAGAAAACCCTTGTTATTAAATATTCAGCGGAGCCGAAAAGCTCCGCTTTTTTGCATTGGAGTAAAAAGATGAAAGATAATATACTACCAAGAATCTGCAGAACGTGCGGAACCAGCTTTTTAGGTGGCCCAAGGGCGTTTTACTGCCCGGAATGCAGAGAGGAGCGAAAAAAAGAGCAAAGCAAGAAATATAAAGAGTGCATAAAACACGGCTCTATAATTACGCTCGGATCTGTTATACAGTGCGAGTCTTGCGGATGTGATATAATTAAATGCAGCGGCTTACAAAGATTTTGCCCTCAATGCGCTAAAAAACATTTAAAAATAATTGATAATAAACAATCTGAGGATTGGAATAAAAAGAACAAAGAAAAAGTCAAGAAATCGAAAAAAATATATATCGATAAAAAGCAATCAACCGGAATACATAAAAATAGCGGCATCCCTGGTGTTAATTGGGACACTGTAAAAAATAAATGGATTGCTTGCGTATCTGTTAATCACAGGCAAATCAAGATTGTGACCACATCAAACATAAATGTAGCAAAATCGGCAAGAGAGGAGGCGCAAAAAGCAAAAGAATCCGGATTATTAACAGATGATTTTATAAACATATTAAAATCAAAATATCGTAATCTATAAGCAGGTGTAACAGCCTGCTTTTCTTGATCTATTTTCACTGTGACATTTTAACGTGCTAAATTTTGTAGACAAATTGTAGACATTTTGTAGACGCAGATTAAATAAAAGGAGATTAGATAAAATAAAGGTTAGATAAAATAAAAGTAAATAAGAGCAGAAAGACAATGATATACCAAGTATATATAAATACTAGAGCCGACCGGCTGCCACCATGTACCCATCTGCAAAAATCACCTATCTGTCTGTCAAAAAATCCAATTTGTCAAATTCACACGAATGATATTTTTTAATCGCATGATTTTTATTTGCTCAGGATCAACGGCAGACATACCACCATAACAAATTGTCAAATGCGTAAAAGGTTGTTGTAGATTTATAAATAGCACTTATGGTATGATAAAAGCAGTTAGGGAGCCGACGTTAACACGGTGCGAGTGACAGCGGAGCAAATCCAACCCCCTCTGGATACGCAGCCGCCCAGATTGTAACCAAGACCACCGGAGCCGGCAGACCGGAAACGACAAGAAGTCACTAGCTTGTCACTTTTTTAGATTTATGTTTTTACCTGATCTGTGGAGGAGATCAAAAGACATAGGTTTATTGAGTGATGCTTGTGATTTTTTTATTGCAGATTTCAGGAGGTGTAGAGCGGTGCAGGACGTCAGAGAGATTCCAAACATTGACGAGATTAAAAAAAATATCCGGAAATACTTTGACGATTATTGTGCAGCTTATGGCATCGATGACATGAGATCACAACGGCAACCGGTTTTTAATGGTGCCATGCAATATATATATAACAATTATATAAGACCTAGTAATGTATTAAAAGATATACCCCAAAACGTAGTGGATAATAGTATCAACCAAATGCTAACTAACTACAATGCGTACAACATAGATCTGTTGTATGAGGTTTATTTATATCTTAGGGAGTTAGCTAATGCTTATGATATGACTGCTACAGCTGATACATTTAAGATATTAACAGGGATATCTAAACAGGCTTTAAGTGCATGGAGGACTAAATCAAGTACATCGAGCATGGACGAGGTCAGAAAAGCTTTTGTAAATTGGTTAGATGATGCAGATTGTGATCAGCTTGTTGCTTTTAATCTGCGGAATGCGCTGGGAGCAACGGAACGATTAAACAACGACCACGGGCGGAAACAGACCACACAGCAAGAGATTGTACACAAGATAACCAGGACAGCCGACCAACTTCCACGATTAGACACAAATTTTGGACAAAATACATCAATGTTGACCGATTCCGGAGCGTATGGAGATAATACAGCAGATGCGAATTAGTAGCAACAACTACGGAAACGTGCGGAAATATGGGATAGTTAAGGACGTGTCAATAAAGATTGCGTGAAAGATTAGTTTAACGCATAGTTGAAAAGAAACATAGCACACAGGGGGAGGGAGTCTGGCAGGACCAGCGAACAGCCCCTACTTAGTCCCTCAAATTTCCTCAAAAATAAAAAAGACCCTTAGGAGGTGTACTACATGATTTTCATTTACATAGTTTTAGCATGGATACTGTTTCAATTACATGCTCCTGCATGGGTGTATATCCTGTTCATCATCGGAGTATTTTTAAGAGCGGTAGTCACTGGTAGAGATTAAGTGTATGCAGATATTTGGGAAAGAGATAAAAGACGAATGTTCAAAATGCGGTGAAGTCCTGCAATGTGAGTTGTTTCTGCAAGGTCACGGAATCAAGAGAGACCGTGAGAACGTTACAGAAATGGTTAGCTGTCAGATGGAGCACCAAAAGAGAAGACTTGATAAAGAGCCTAAAGAAGATTTGCCAGTTAAGGAGAAATGTGAATTGCCACCGGAGATTAAAGAGATCTACACAGAGGTTTGGAAAATTCATAAAGAGTGCACTAATCCGAAAACGGATGATGACTGGTCGTATCTTATCAGGCAGGGTAATCTGCTGATTAAAATGCATAACAATAGCCAGTTTGCCAAAGCACTGGTAATGGCAATGATCGATGAAATTGAAGGAAGGACGAAGAAAAAATGCTTGGATTCATGATTTTAAAAATAATGACAACGTTGGTATTGACAGTTTTAGCAATATCTGCTTTATGGTATGCTCCAAAACAGAAAACAGCATCAGACGGAGTTATTTTATTTGCGTTCGCAATGTTCCTTGCATTTGGAATAACTTTCGCGTGGGTATAGCCTATGTGGTTACCGGAGATTATGCGAATTATCCCATATCACAATTTTGAATGGGTTAAATTCATAAAGCCATTGTTATTGCCGAATATCCGGTGTTGTGTTGGCATTGGATATGTGGCAGAGAAATCAAGGCATCAAGAGTGTATGTAGCCTGTGTGTGGGAAACGAAAAATGGAATAATGCGTTTGACAACACAAAGTTTTTCAAAGTACCGTACACAGGCGTGACAATTTTTTTTAGATAAAGATAGGGTGTTTCACAAAAATAATCCGGGAGCAGATGGTCTCTCTCCCGGAGTTTAGGGCTATCGCCAAGCGGTAAGGCACAGCACTTTGACTGCTGCATTCCCAGGTCCGAATCCTGGTAGTCCTGTTTCGCAGATGTTTTCTTCTTTCGGTCTTTGCCATCTGCGAATTGTCTTCCATACTTTTCCATTGGAGACACTCCTTTCCCCTCATAGCGGAATGCTGTTAAGAGCCGTCGCAAGGCTCGTGAGGGTTTTCCACGTAACCGCTTGAAGCATTGCAACCATATAGCGGTGAAAAACTTTATCTGCGTCGATAAGACGATACCGTGATTGCAATAATCGGTAGGTAGCAGATAGGTGTGCCAGAAGTTTAGTCGTGGTTATACGGCACAGGTTTTGGGGAAATGCGCATAGTGGCGATTGCAGCGGTCTGTAAAACCGTGACATTAGAAACATCGAAGGTTCGACTCCTTCTTTCCCCACGATGTCGGATCGCAACCGGCTAGCAGGTAACTGGCGGATGCCCTGCGAAAATAAAAATAGCTATAAGTGTTGCGCTGTGTCAGCGCCTTAAATGTAGGCATACAGCTTATGGAAACGCACATGATCGGTTAGTCAAGTGGTAAGACACCACCCTTTCACGGTGGTAACGCGAGTTCGAATCTCGTACCGATCACTGGGATGTAGCGCAAATGGAAAGAGCAGTGTCCTTCTAAGGCATAGGCTGTGGGTTCAAGTCCCATCATCCCAACTTTATCTTTATCTCCACTTAGTCTGGCACTACTGCAATAGTTCAGGTCGATGGGAGATGTATGGATAGTAGTTGCTCATTATCGGTCAACGAAAAACACTTCTGCGAGTAGAATTTGCAGATTCAAAAGTAGTCGTACCTTGTTTGGGTCGGGTGGGTTCAACTCCCACGGCAACTATTCCCTAGCTAAAACGTAAGCCACATATGTTTAGCGAAAACCAAGCCTATGAAGTAGAGAACAGACAAGACTGTGAGATTGTGGATAGTCAGTGACAAGTAGGCGATGCATCTTTGGTTATGGCAAGCGCAAGCCATAAAAGGTTTTTACGGTGCGATTCCCATGTATAGCTCCAGTGGAAGAGCGGCATCCGCATAGGATGTGTGTCGGCGGTTCGATTCCGTCTGCATGGGTTACGGAGGAATTTTGCATGAATGGATTTCACCTTATTCTTCGAGATTGTTGTCAGTATTGTAAAGATTTTGAACCGAAACTGATACAAATGAATATAACAAAAGTATCTAACAAAAACGAAAAATACTTAAACAACATTACTTGCGAAAATATTGATAAATGTGAACGGTTAATGGAGAGGTTGAAAAATAAGCATGTGTAAATTTTGTGAAAACTGGCATGACGAAAATACAATCTGCGGAGCAGACATTAAAATTTATAAATGTGCGAATGAAACAAATTTGACAGAAGCACAGATTTTGAAAAATGTCAGAGACAATAAACCTGGTATTGTTATTTTTGCAAATGCAGCAACTATGGGATATTTTAAAATTGAGTTTTGCCCCATGTGCGGCAGAAAGCTGGTGGAGGAATGACGTGTCATGATTGTGCTTACCTTGGATTTGATAGAAACGAAGTTGTAGGGATGGCTGAAATGTGCAACCATCCGGAAAAATGGATTCCTGGTGCTGGATTTGCTGACAGTGAACATGAGTGCGAATTTTTCAAAAAGAAATCAGGAGTTTCTAAATGGGATTCATATTCCGAAGATGAAAAAGAAAAGGCCCGGGAATATTTCCAAGAATACTATGTTCAAAATCCTGTTGGCGATTTAACATGCGAACAGGCTTGGGCACAGTTCGTTGAATATTTAAAAACTACTGATTCAAATGCATGATTTGATAGGAGTATTGAAGAATGAGCATGGCAGAATTAATGGAATCAATAACAGATGAATTAACTTAACAGTTGGAATATGACGCATCTCAGCGAGAAATTAAGCAGGATAGTGAAATGTCTTTGGTTGAGTTTGCAGAGAAGATTGCACCATTTCCGTTATCTGAATTTCAAAAACAGTCAATTCGAGAATACGAGGAATGTGAGAAAAGAAACTTACCATTGTGTCACATTCCACCAAGAAACGTTGGAAGAGATTTTATATATCAATTGATTGAAGAGTGGAAACGTCAGCATTATTTGACAGATGCACGTTGCAGCAAGTGCAACCGCCTTTTAGGCAAATTTAACGGACAGGCTGAAATCAAATGCCCGAAATGTGGGAAAATTAATAGAATCGGGGTGAAATAATGTTGATAGTTGCCTTGCAAGATGATGTAGACAGTTTATATGCAATATGGAATACGGTTAGCGATAGATTTTTAGGAGTTAACCTTAATAAGTATGAAGCTGTCGGAATTATTATGGACTACAAAGGAAATTACACATTCGAGGAAGCATTAGCCAGAGTGGAACATCCACAACCTTTTATAGATGTTGCTAAGTGTTTATGCGAAGAATTAAATAGTCATGATAACAAAATTAAATTGACCGACTGAATACCGATTCAGCCGCTAATCTAGAAAGTTAAATGTAGAGGATTATCGGTTTAGGAGCAATAGAATGAATATAATTCAGATACCGTCTGACCATAAAATGTTTAATGAAGAATTTGAAGGTTCATTAGAAAATTTTATTTATGATGAATTTGCACTCATGTATACAGAAAGCAATAACATAATTCTTGGATTTACAGTATTTTTCGACCATTTTGTTGAAAAATTAGAATTTTATCTTGTGAATTATTTTGGAGAATGGATACAAGACGTTGTATATCGAATAGAATTGAACGATAAGATGAATTGCGGATACAATGTATACTGTAATAAAATTGAAAATAAATATCTTGAAATCGGACATGAACTTGGTGGAATTGTTTTGAGGACAATGCTGTACATAATGAACACACCGAGAGAAAGAACAGAAAGACCGAAAAACACTAAAATTCCTAACACACAAAAAGCCGAAAGTAAAGTAAGAAGAGAAAATAAGATTTATTTACTTGATGAAATTGTTGATTATGTCAACGAAAACGGATTATGTAGCATTAAAAATAACAGCCATAAGATAAAATGTCCTTGCTGGAGCGTTAGAGGACATTACAGACATTATAAGAGTGGAAAAATTACGTTTATAAAAAACTACGAAAAAGGAAAAGAAAAAGGGAAAGTCAAGCCAAAAGACAAGACTTACACAATTTGAAAGGAAGAAATTTGATATGATTATAGAAAAATTTGAGAAATTTATTGTTAAATGTTACATAAAAAGAATAGCAAAAAAAAACGCTGAAAAATATAAGAGTATTGCAAATGAAAGTTATTACGAATGCGCATTTAAAATGTTAAGGGAATATTTTCCAAATCTTTCAGAAAAACAATATAGAAAAGTATACAGTAAAATCCAAGGTTTATTAGTTACAAAAATTTATGATTTGACAAAGAACAAATCATATGTATCATATAGAAACAATGGAAGATTTTTGCGTGATTTTGCATACATATGTGATTTTTTAAAATCTGAGCAAGAGACAGACGAAGATTCTTACAAAAAGATTCTTTCAGAAAGGGAAAGGAAAACCAGCGATGGACAATCTTGTATTTAAGAAAGCTAATATTCCAGTGGCAGTTGCTGCAAAGGCTCTGAACGTTGATGCTCAGACAGTACGTTTGTTATTGCAGAATAAGCTTGTTGATTGGGGAATAGCTTATAAAAGACCTGGAAGTAGCCAGTACAGTTACATAATTTATCCTAAAAAATTTTATGAATTGACTGGATTTTATTACGGAGAACAATCATAAAATATCAAAACCGCCGCATAAAAGACTTGCGGTGCTAACCTAGAACAATTATAGGCAGAGGTCTATAAGCATCTCTGCGACAGCGTGGAGGTGCTTTTTCTTTTGGCAAGTCAGAGCCTTATATCGGCAGTAAACAGTTATGACAATTACATACAGCGAAAGGGAATTGATGAACAGGTCATTGATGCGTATATAGAAGCCTGCAGAGTGGCTATAAACGGTGAAAAGGATATAACTTATGGCTTACATATAACAAACCGTTCTAAAGGCATTGTAGAGCGTTTCTGCATGGAAAGAACCGGAGGAACCATATGGGATTTAGAAAAGTATTCCTTCGCAAACAAGACACATTATTCTCTGACAGATAAATTGTACGATGTTCTTTTACTAGAAGCACAAAATAAAGTTGTGGACAGTGCATACCGCTATTTGGAAAAGAAAAGAGAACCTAGAGAGCGGTTCTATATGCCACGTAGAAAGCAATTTCTTAAAATCGGTCTCATGGATGCCATTCAAGGCATGATTGATGATAAATACGACATTCTCTGCGTGTCTCTTATCCCTGGTGCTGGAAAAACCACAGTCGAGAAAATGCTAAATGCGTTGGTTGCCGGATGGTTTCCGAGAGATTTCAACCTTTTTTACTCTCACAGTGGAGACATTACACGTATGTACTATGACGGTGTGTACGATATTTGTACAAATTCTGACGAGTACACTTGGAATGAAATTTTCCCAAATCTTTCTGTTACCAGTACTAACGCAAAAATGGAGCAGTTTAACATCGGCAAATATAAACCATTTCCATCCGTTCAGTGTACATCCGTAGGAAGTAAAAATGCTGGTAAAGTACGTGCATCAAAGTTTTTGCTCGTAGATGACATGATCGGTGGCATCGAAGAAGCTATGAATCCTATAATTTTGGATAAATTGTGGGACAAGTATGCGGTAGATGCAAGACAAAGAAAGACACAAGATACTGACGGAAAGAATTGCAAAGAGATCCATATTGCTACCAGGTGGAGCGTAAATGATGTAATCGGTCGGATCCAAAATATGTATGAAGGGAATCCGAGAGTAAAAGTAATTGCAGTTCCGGATATTGACCCAAAAACAGGATTAAGCAATTTTGACTACGAATTTTCCGGATTTACGGTTGCTTTTTTTGAAGATCAACAATTACTCATGGATGAAATCTCTTATAGGTGTCTTTACAAGCAAGAGCCTATTGAACGTGAGGGATTGTTATTTCCGGAAGAAAAAATCAGACGTTATCTTAATCTGCCACATGGGGAACCGGAAATTATTACCGGGCAATGCGATACCAAGGGAAAAGGAACCGACTTTTTTGTTCTTCCGGTATTGCAAAAGTACGGAGAAGATTATTACTGCGTGGATGCTGTTTGCGACAATACTGCGGATTATGAGATGCAGTATGAAAATGCTGCAAATGTACTTGTTAATAATAAAGTACAAGAGTGCGAATTTGAGCGTAATGCCGGCGGTGACCGTGTGGCAATGGAAGTAAATAAGCGTGTAGAGAGTAAAGGATGGATATGCAACATCACAGACACACCGACAGAGACAAACAAAGAAGCAAGAATTTTCCAGTGTTCTAACTGGATTTTACAACATGTAATATTCAAGGATCAATCATTGTATAAGCCTAACGAACCATACGGTGTAATGATGTCGTTACTGAAAAGGTATTCTGTTTCAGGGAAAAAACAGTTAGATGATGTGCCTGATGTATTTTCAAACTTTGCATTGCGAATTACAAACGGAAACAGGGTAGCAAAAGTAGAAGCAATTCAAAACCCATTCTCTTTCGGACGGAGGTATTGATTATGGTGACTAAAGATGTTTTGTCTCAATACATAGATTTACAGGAAGAAATCAAAGAAGTACAGCAGAAGATTAAAAAACTTGAATCGGATATCAGAAAAATTGAATCTGATGGGAATGTTGTTGACAGCGTATCAGGTGGATGCGGCGGCACTGAACATTTTCGTATTGAAGGATTCCCTTATCCAGAGTACAGCAGAAAACGGACACTGCTTTATTCCAGAAAGGCTACTTTACAGCTTTTAGAGGACGATTTACTGCAAAAAAATAATGAAGTCGAAGAATTTATTGCAAGCGTTCAGGACAGCCGTATAAGACGGATCATCAATTTACGTTTTGTTGAAAAATTATCATGGAACAAGGTTGCTGATAGAATCGGTGGTGGAAACACAGAGGATAGCGTGAGAAAAGCATTTGACCGCTATATGGCAAATTAAAATAATACGGAGGTATAAAAATGGCAAAATATAGAAAGAAACCTGTTGTAATTGAAGCATTTGAATATTGCGAAGATTTTATGAAGATTGGAGCAAATTGTAGAGGTGTACCAGAATGGGGAATATCTGCTTATGATGACGGAAATATTTATTTTAATAATGAAGATGAATGTTTCATTAAAACTTTGGAAGGAGATATGAAAGCAAACATTGGTGATTATATTATCAAAGGTGTAAATGGAGAACTTTATCCATGTAAGCCTGACATATTTGAAAAAACATACGAAATCGTATAGTTCCATATAAACTTGTCCGATATGTCCGATTTTTCCGTGATACTATTAAGATGCAGAAAGATTCCAAGATATTTTTCATTTCCTCCTCAGATCATGTGAAGACTACAGAAGTACCGCTCTTATCAGCAAGGGCGGTATTTTTGTGCGCAGAAAAGAGGTATTTATGATTTTTAATCAAAAAATTAGAGTGTACTGTCCGGAATGCGGACGGTTGGTCGGTGAATGCAGTTCAAAATCACACATCGACAAGACATATAAATGCCGGAATTGCAATAAGATGGTTGTTTACCATACGGAAACCGGAGAACGTGAGATCAAGAAACTTCCAAAAAGAGACCAAAGCAGCGGAATGACATTTATGTAGGTGAAAATATGAACACTATGAAATTTCAAGACCTTGTAAAGGGTTGTCACGGTAGAAAAATTGCATATACGGATGTGGAGCAGATAACCGAAGACAACATTGTAAAGGTTATCGGTGATTGCATCGGTGTTTTTTATTACAATAAGCCAGTTATCAAGTACTTGTGGGAGTACTACAAAGGAGACCAGCCGGTACTATACAGAACAAAGATTTCAAATGAGGATATCACCAATCGAGTAGTAGAGAACCATTCTTTTGAATGGGTGCAATTCAAGGTCGCTCAGACTTACGGAGAGCCTATTCAGTTTGTCAGCAGAAAAGATGATGAAGCTGTAAATAAGGCAGTAGATGAACTAAATGATTACTTAGCAGATGCAAATAAGCATGAGAAAGACATAAAAGCTGGTGAATGGCAGTCGGCAACCGGAACATCATTCAAAGCTATTCAGATTGTGAATGGAGATGTGCCTATACGTGTGGTTGCACCTAATCCTCTGAACACGTTTGTCATTTACAACCGCAGTTCCGAAGAACCGATTTTGGCGGTACAGGAATTAAAAGATGAAAATGGAGAGTGGTACAAACTTTGCTACACGGAATCCTGTGAATGTAAGATAAAAAACAGTGCGGTTGTTACTGATACATGGAAAATTCACGGATTTGGTGGTATTCCGATTGTAGAATTTCCGAACAACCATGAGCGGTTGTCTGATATTGAACTTGTTATAGATCTGTTGGATGCAATCAATAATACGCAGTCAAACAGAATGGATGGTATAGAACAGTTTATACAGGCATGGTACAAATTTGTAAACTGCGAGATTGACGAAGAAGAGTTCAAAAAAATGAAAATGAACCATGCATTGGTTGTAAAGTCCATTAACAAGGATAACAAGTCTGATGTTGATGTGATGTCACAGGAACTTGACCAAACGCAGACACAGGTTTCCAAGGATGATTTAACAGACAGCGCACTTTCAATTTTGGGAATACCGAACAAGCAAGGAAACACTGGCGGTGATACGCAGGGTGCGGTTGAACTGAGAAACGGATGGGATTTTTCAAAATCAAGAGCAAGGCTTAAGGATCCGGTTGTTAAGACAGCAGAGAAGAGACTGGCCAAGGTTGCGCTGAATGTTATCCGCATTAAGAAAGAGGATCTGAAAATCACTCTTAGAGATTTTGATGTGCAGATCAACCACAGTCCACAAGATAATATGTATACGAAGTCGCAGACATTACTGCAACTTCTGCAGTGTGGTATTCATCCTCTTATTGCAATCAAAACGGTTGGACTTTGGGGAGATTGTGAAAAGACTTTCAACCTTTCCAAACCTTACCTTGATGCACTGTGGAAAACTGCTGACATTATCAATATAGAAGAGCAGATGGCGAAAGCACAAGAAATTGTAAAACAAATGCAAAATAAGACAGTTGCCTAGAAATAGGTAGCTGTTTTTATTTTATAAAATTTGCAGCTATGCGGTAAATAGCAGAGACTCAGCAGGAGCGACCTGCGGTAACAAAAGCGTGAGTTTAACGGAGGTAATTTATGACACGAGAAGACGTATTAAAACTTTTTCCCGAAGCTACGGACGAACAGATTACAAATCTTTTGAATCAGAACAATTCGGAAGTTGCAAGAGAAAAAACAAAGGCAGGACAATACAAGGCTAAGGCTGATAGTGCAGATGAGTTACAGAAAAAGATTGATGAACTTGAAGCCGGAAATCTTTCTGAAATTGAAAAAGCTAATAAAGCTTTGGAAACTGCAAATGCAAAAATCGCAGAACTTGAAAAGACACAGGCTATTGCGGATCAGAGAAGCAATGCGGCATCCAAGTTTAACATTTCTGCTGAACAGGCATCACAGGTTATCAAGGATGACGGCAGTTTTGACTACGAAGTACTCGGAAAAATTATCTCTGATAAAGAGACTGCTGCGGCACAGGCTAAAGAGCAGGAAATCGCAAACGGAACCACAAATCCGGGCGGTGGTAGTTCTGGCGGTGGTAATGGAACTGAAAGTAAAGGTGCTGAAATGGCAAAGAAATATAATCAGCGCTATGTAATCGAACAGTAAGCAAGGAGGTATAAACGTTATGGCTTACATGAAAACCACTACTTACACTTCTGGTGTAAATATTTTAGCAAGTGAAGTCGGACTTGTGTTAAAAACTTTTGAGGGAACACAAGCAATGGCAACACAGGTAGATGATAAGAAGATCATCAAGGCAGGAACTGTGGTTCCAACAAATAACGCTTCTGCGAAGGGAATTGTGTTTGAGGATGTTGATATTACAGATGACGAAAAGAAGCCTATTTCTGTAATTATTGCAGGCCGTGTTATTAAGGCAAATTTGCCTGTTACAGTAGATACCAATGCCGAAACCGCACTTAAAGCAAGCGGCATTTACTTTGATTAAATTACGGAGGTAAGAACAGTATGCCTAGTGTATTAACAATGATTACAGATAAGGATAGACTGGACTTTTCACAGAACTATTCTATAGCAAGAAATTATGTAGGTGATCGACTTTTCCCTGATATCAAGACCGAGAACCTTGAAGCAGAGTACGAAAGACTTTCCGAGGGAATGGATCTTCCTACCGCAGCAATGGTACACGCATTTGATACCGAGGCTGCTATTGGTGTAAGACCTGGATTCGAAAAAGTAAGCGTAGAAAAGCTGCTGATCAAGGAAAAAATCAACCAGTCTGAAAGATTACGCCAGTTGCTGAATCATGGCGTAAGAGAAAGCAACCTGATTGACTATGTATATGACGATATGGGTCGGCTTTCTGATTCTGTTAAGACAAGAACTGAAATCGCAAAAATGGAGGTTATGTCTACTGGTAAGATGACTATTAACGAAAATGGTCTCAATTTTGCTATTGACTTCAAAGTAAATAAGTTCAAGGCACTGAAAGGCTGGGAAGATCCTACCCATGATATCCTTGGAGATATTGCAGACATGGTTCAGATGGCTCTTGACAAAGGATATGTTGTCAATATCGCACTGACTTCTACCAAAATGCGCTCTTATATGCTTAAGAATGAAGGAATCATGAAAGCTATTAAGGGAGTTAATTTCGTTGGAATGGCAATTACTCCGGCAGAAGTGGCAAATCTGTTACTTAGCCTGTATGGTCTGAACATGGTAATTGATGATGATATGTACGGAATTGCCAACAAGGAAAATACAACGAGAACTCCCAAGAGATTTTTACCGGATAATGTATTTACTCTTTATGTATCTACTGGAAACGGAAAGATTGGTACTGGACTTTGGGGCGTAACTCCGGAAGAAGAAAAGGCAAGCGCATTTACAAGCCTGTCCAAAAAGCAATTCATTACTATTTCCCAGTGGGCAACTCCCGATCCGGTTGCTGAGTGGACTAAGGCTAGTGGCGTGTTTATTCCTGTAATTCCTAACCCTTATGGAATCGTAATCGGTACTTTAACCGAAGGAGAAAGCGGTTTGGATACATTGGTAGTGAACAGCACTGCAAGCCAAACAACTAATGGATACACGAAAGTAAGCGTTTCCCCTGCAAAAAGCGGCGACAATTCTTACAAATACAAGGTAGCAGATGATTGTAAATTACCTTCTTATCTTGGAAATGTAAAGACGTATGCTACTTGGGATGGCACTTCTGAAATTGAAGCAACAACCGGCAAGGAAATTATGATTATCGAGTGTGATCCTAATTACAGAGCAGTAAAGGCAGGCATTACTACGGTAACTGCAAAGGATGAATAAGAGGTAGCACATGGCAGAATATACGACTTTGGAGCAAGTAAAAATCCGTCTGAAACAATTTCATATTGATTCTAAAAGTGATTCTGAAAGCTCCGAGGTCGTGTTTGACCATTTGGAAGAAAATCCTTTTTTGGAACAGCTTATCAGTCAAGCAGAAGCCGACATCAGAGCAAAAAGAATGTACCCGGAAAGCTACACGGAAGAGAAGATTTCCGCGGATATTGAAAAATTTCAGTCCGTGGTTGTTAATCTTGTTGTGTATGACAGATCGCAAGCCGGTGAAAACTTCATGGCAAGCTATTCAGAGAATGGAGTGTCGAGAAAATGGAGAGACCGTGAGGATCTGTTTGTTGGCGTATTTCCATTTGCAAAAGTTTTATAACCCCATCGAAATCGAGGGGTTTAGAAGATTGTGCGTGACCATGTTACTGATTCCAGTAATAAGGTTGCAGGCGGCACACTTTAAGGGTGGTGGGCGGTGTGCCAACAAACTAGGAAGGCGGTATATGATGTGACTATAGAGTTATCTACAGCAATCATTATAAGCGTGTTATCACTCGGTTTTTCCGTCTACATTGGTCTGAAAAACAGCAAAAGAACAGACACAAAGGATATTGAGGAACGTGTGAAAGAAAACACACGCATCAACATGAAACTGGACACCATCCTTGATACTATCAATGAAATGAAAAGCGAGCGTTCAGAGATGAAGAAAGAGCTTGCAGAGCATGAACAGAAGCTGACAAAGGTTGAAGCCAGTACGGCATCTGCACATCATAGACTTGATGGAATTGAGGAAAGACTTAACATTAAAGAGAACGGAGGTAAGGAATGATGGATTTTTCACAGGTAGGAACTTGTGTTGCAATCGTGGTTATTTGCTATCTTGCCGGTATTGGAGCGAAGCTGATTCCGGTTATTAAGGATAACTACATCCCGGTTGTTGTTGGCATTGTAGGTGGCATTCTCGGAGTAGTAGGAATGTATGTTATTCCGGATTTCCCGGCAAATGATGTGCTGAATGCGATTGCGGTCGGAATTGTTTCCGGTTTGGCAAGCACTGGTGTAAATCAGATTTACAAGCAGGTGAAGAAAGATGCTTGACATTAACAAGCAGGAAATGAAGTACTCACGGCAGGGAGAAAAAGTCACGATTTATGACCGGGACGAAAACGGAGCAATAAAGTACATCGAGATGGACGGAGAAAGGATTCCAGTGGTTTTGAGAGAAACTACTGGATATTCTGAACCCGTCCTTTTTTCTGCCAACATCAGTAATAAGCTGTCGGAAGTACTGGTAAAAGAATTTGGTATTGATGATTCCAGTTCGTATTGTCAGATTGTGACCGACAAGGGCTATTTGCCGATTAAGGCAGGGGATGTTATCTGGAAGAAGTCAGAAGTAGGTCGTGACGATGACGGACTTGTGGACAGCAAGACTGCGGACTATGTTGTCAAAGGCGTTGCAGATGAGGGACTGACAGCAGATTTGTTTTTGTTGCAAAAGACGGTGAAGTGATATGGGAAAGACAATCAACATTAACCTGTTTGACCCAAAGTCCATACAAGCGGCTGTAAAGGCTCTTAGAGACTATGAAAATAGTTTAGAGTATAAATGTAGACTACTGGCAGAAACGCTGGCAGAAAAGGGCGTAGAGATTGCTAGAGTGCAGATTGCTGACCTTGATGCTATCTTTACATCAGAACTTTTGCAAAGCATTCATGCGGAATACGTTGGCTCTGTAAAGGGTGGCGGTGTTTGGTCGGTGGTTGCCGGTACAGACCATGCGCTTTTCGTTGAGTTTGGTACTCTTGGTAGCATTGGTGGAAAGAAAGAATATCCATATCCTTTGCCGGAAGGTGTTACATGGAAATACAACTCCGGTAAAACAATTCGGCAAGCATTACAAGACATTGAAGTGCATGGAAGCACTTATGTGAAAGCCGGAGAATACTACTGGAGTTATATCGGAGATGACAGAAAACTTCATATAACAAAAGGTATGCCTTCAAGACCTTTTATGTACCTGACTGCAATAGAACTTCGTAAAATTGTATTACAGACAGCAAAGGTGGTGTTTGGAAATGGCGGTTAATGAATATCAATGGGTATCAGACTTCAAAGTCAAGATTGCATCATACTTAAAAATGAAGATACCACAGAGCCATCCTAAAGCTTATGTGACGGACAAAAGCAAGGATTTGTCAGACCCTACATTCCCTACGGTGTACTTTCATGCTATGCCGTTCACAGAGACAGGACAAGACCTTGAAGGACGGTCTGTTAATGGAATCACAGCATCGTACCAAGTGGATGTGATAACCAACAAAAGTCAAGAAGAAGCCGAAGCTATCATGGCTACGGTTGCCGGACTTTTCAAACGTCTGCGATTTCAAATAACTTCCATGCCAGAGTTCAATAATACTTCGCAGGACACATACAGAAGCACTGCACGGTTCAGAAGAAGCGTAGGTGCTGATGATAAATTGTAACTATTAGAGCCAGATGGCTCTATTTTTTTATGCAAATTTAAGGAGGTATAAATTATGGCAGCAGCCGGAATTTCTACTTTGGGTATTACTTTCGGATATGGTACAGAGACAACCGCCGGAACAAAACCTACAAGTTTTAAGCAACTTACAAGAATCAATGCCATTGGCGGCATCAGCATTGAGCCGGAGCAGATTGATGCTTCTGCGTTAGAAGATGCAATCACCAGATATGTAAAAGGTCGTGCAGATACTGGCGGTTCTTTTGCAGTCACAGTCAACTTTACATCAGAGACTGTTGATGAATGGACTGCACTTATCACAGCCTATAAAGCTCTTACTGGTGGAAATAGAATGTGGTTTGAAACCGTTATTCCCGGAGAAGATAAATCTTTCTTCGTTGTTGCACAGCCGCCCGAGCAGATTCCACAACCCGAAATCGGACAGAACGAACTTCTGACGATTGAAATGAACCTTACCATTGAGGAATACAAAGGTTTGGATTCTACTGTTGCACTTACAACGGGGGAATAGAAAGTCAGTCAGAAACAAATAACACTGCCGTGGCTGACTTTGATGAAGCGGTAGACGAAACATTGATTTAGCAAAAAGAGAGCCGTCTTCGGGCGGCTCCTTTCCAACAAATGTTGGGGAAAGGATATGTTTTTATGAAGAAGATTTTAGTTAATGATGTTGAATATACTTTAGAGTTTGGATTCGGTGCTGTGGAGTGCAAGGATTTGATTCAAAAGATGTTTCTTATGCTTTCCGGTGGCTATGTAGCTAAAAAGGCAAAAAATGTACAGAATCCCACGCCAGAAGAAATTGTAGATGGTAGCGGATATATGCTTGCAGAATTTCCTCATGTATGCAAAACGGCTTTTTATGCTGGTCTTATCGAAAACCATGAAGGTATTACACCGGATGAATCCAATGCTTTAATGAAAGAATACATGAAAGCAAACGGCCTTTCTTTTGTGAAGCTGTATGGAGAACTGACAGATTGTATGGAAGAAGACGGTTTTTTCGAACTGTCGGGTCTGACGGAAATGATGACGCAGACCAAGGAAGAGATGGAGAAAGAGGACAGCAAGGTAACGAAGATGCCACAGGATCACAAGAAGAAATCGACTGGCACAAAATAATATGGGAAGAATATTTTCCATTTGCTTTTTCCATGGGAATTTCGATAGAAGAGTTCAAACATCTGAATCCTAAAAAATTAGAGTGGTGTTACAAAGGATATAAACTCAAAAAAGAGGAAGAAGATAGGAATTCATGGCAACGGTGTGGAGATTATGGAATATCTGCATTAATATTTGCAATAGACCATTGCCTAAACGGTAGAAAAGCACAATCGAAGTATATTGACAAGCCTATTATGGAACGTGCGGACATTGCTAATAATGAAAAAGAAATTCAGAAGCAAAGAAAAGCGTTCCTCGCAGGACTTATGGCAATGCAGGCTAATTTTGAATTATCACACCCAAAAAAGGAGAAATAAGCATGAGTTTAACAGGAATTGATGTGTCATCATACCAGGGGACGATTAACTGGTGGGCGGTAAAACAGAACGGTATTGATTTTGCTATTTTGAAAGTCATCCGTAAGGATTTGAACCCGGACAAGAAGTTTGAAGAGAACTGGAAAGGTTGTAAAGAGCACAATGTCCATGTGCACGGAGTATATGAATACGGATATATTACAACGGTTGCAAAATCACGATCTGATGCAAGAAGAGTGCTTACTATTCTTAATGGCAGAAAAGTGACAGTATATCTTGATGTTGAAGATGCCGTTATGAAAGGTCTTGGCAAAAATATTATTTCCATTATCAATGCTTACGGCAAGGTTATTACTGATGCAGGATTGCAGTTCGGTGTGTACACTGGGGAAAGTTTTTACAAGACATACATTAAGCCTTATGGCGGTGTGAGTTATCCCATGTGGATCGCACGGTACGGCAAGAATAACGGCAAGTGTAATGTGAAGTATCAACCGCAAGTACCGAACATGGTAGGCTGGCAGTATACTTCTAAAGGTCGTGTAGGCGGCATTGTAGGCAATGTAGACATGAATGTATGGTACAAGGAGTTAGATGCCGTATATGAGGATTCTACAAGCTATAGAAACCCTTATACAGAGCCGGAAAGACTTCTTTATTACAAGCGTCTGGCAATGATGAAGGGAAATGATGTCAAGTGGGTGCAGTACGAACTTGTAAGGAAAGGCTTTATGCCGTCTGTAAATGCGAAAGGTAAGACGAACATTGACGGATATTTTGGAAAAACCACTTCTGATGCAGTAAAAGCATTCCAAAAGAGTGTTGGAATCACTGTAGATGGAAAAGTCGGTGCGGTTACAAGGGCATATCTCAAAAAGTAATTTTAGGAGCGGTAGGTGTCACAGCTTACCGCTCTTTTTCTTGGAAGTGGCAGACACTTCCTTTTTTATTGCGGTAAAGGCGGTGCGGTATGGCAGATATTGATTCTTTGCAGATTAAAATAAAAGCGGATGCGAATAACGCAAGTAACGCACTGGATAAGTTGGCAAATAGCCTTACGAATTTTCAGAGAAGCTTGTCTATTGATACATCCAAACTGACAAGCATTTCTAATAGCATACAGAGTATCGCAAATGCCGCCAGTTCCATGAATACGAGCGGTATTAAGAATATCTCCACATTGACAAATTCCATTAACAGAATGGGGAAAATAGATACAAGCGGATTAAGCAGAATTTCATCTGCACTGAAGACTTTTTCTGCTGACATGGCAGGAACAAAAGTAGATGGAGTAGGGGATATTGCGAGCATAGCATCTTCGATTTCAAGACTCGGAGGCGTTGCATCCGGCAGAGCAATCACGAACATTCCTTTACTGGCAAAGAATTTGAAGCAGTTATTTACAACTCTTTCAACCGCTCCGAATGTCAGTGAGAACATTATCCGCATGACAAATGCACTGGCAGGACTGGCATCTACTGGTGCGGCATCCGGCAGAGCCGCAAACTCTTTAGGTCGTAATCTGAACACCTATACGGTAAGCGCAAGAAGAGCCACGAAAAGCACATTCAGTCTTGCTGCGGCTTTCGGCAGATTCTACGCAACATATTTCCTTGTGATCCGTGGAATTAAAAGTCTGTGGAAGTCCATAGAGGGAACTACGGACTATATCGAAGCATTTAACTACTACACGGTAGCATTTAACAAAGTAGGCAAGGAATGGGGCAAGGATTTTGAAAAATTCGGTTACGACAACGCAGAGGATTATGCGCAGAGTTTTGGAAGCCGTGTAAATGAACTGCTTGGTAAAATGTCCGGTCTGAAAGTAGATGTAGATGGTGGATTGATTTCTGAAAGCGAAATGAAGAACCTGGGACTGAATTTACAGGAGATTACGCAGTACGCTTCACAACTTGCATCTATTACCAACTCTTTAGGGCAGACCGGAGAAGTTACTACGGCAATTTCAAAGTCCATGACAATGCTTGCCGGGGATATTTCATCCCTGTTTAACGTGGATTTCAGTACAGTTGCGACTAATTTACAGTCCGGTTTGATTGGTCAGTCAAGAGCACTGTATAAGTATGGTATTGATATTACGAATGCCACACTGCAGACCTATGCTTACAAATACGGAATTGAAAAGGCTGTATCTGAAATGTCACAAGCAGAGAAACAGCAGTTGCGTCTACTGGCAATCTTAGACCAGTCCAAAGTATCATGGGGAGACTTGGCGAATACAATTAATTCTCCAAGTAACATGATTCGTCAGTTTACCAACAACGTAAAAGAAGCCGGCATGGTACTGGGGCAGTTGTTTATTCCGGTATTACAGAAAGTACTTCCTGTCATTAACGGTGTAGTTATTGCAATTAAGAGATTGCTTGTCAGTGTGGCAAATTTGCTGGGAATCAAGATTGACTTTTCGTCATTCGGTCAAGGTGTATCCGGGTACAATGAAGATTTGGAAGACACGGCAGATGCACTTGATAAAGTTGGTACAAGTGCAAAAAATGCTCAAAGCGGAATCAGAGCATTTGATAAATTGAAAGTTATTTCAATGCCAAAATCCAGTGGTTCCGGAAGTGGTGCTGGTGGAGCAGGAATTGACCTTACCAAAGAAATCATGGATGCTACTGCGGAGTACGAAAAAGTATGGCAGGAAGCATTCGACAAGATGCAGAACGCAGCTATGGAATGGGCTGATAAGATAGAAAAACTTCTTGAACCTGTGAAAAAGCTGTTCAAAGATTTATTCAATGGTGATTTCTTTGAAGCAGGACAAGATTTATCCGGTATTGTCACAGGAATATTTAACTGGATGTCCGATGCTATTGCATCTGTAGATTGGTATCAGATTGGGCAAAACATAGGACAGTTTCTTGCTGGTATTGACTGGACTGCTGTATTTACATCTGCCGGAAATTTCATAAAAACTGCCATAGATGCGGCAATCGACCTATGGAAAGGAAGTTTTGATGCTGCACCGATCGAAACCACGATTCTGACAGCAATAGGGCTTTTGAAATTCACTGGTGTTGGAGATATCATATGGGGGAAAATATCGGACAAGTTATCAGCCAAAGTACTAGGATCAAGTATAGGAATAGTTCCGACAATTGCAATATCTGCGGTTACTTGGGAGATTGGATTTAATGTAGGAAAATCTTTAGGGAAAGCATTGTTCCCAGAAGACGCAGAGTACTACGACAATTTTACGTGGTTTGGTGAAAATGGTTTTTTTGATACATTAAAAAATACTGATTTTACCACATTAAAAACTGCGTGGGATGATTTATACAAAGATATAACAGATAATGATTTGTATAGATTCTTGACAGGAACAATGTTGCTTCCAAAACATAGCACTCTTGATGATTTTGGAGATAAAATTGATTGGCTAATTGATAAAATAAAAAATACAAAAGTAGATATGTCAGATACTTTTGGTCTGTCATCTGCACTTATCAATATAGCACCACTTGTTGGAAACTGGTTTAATGAAAATGTATCTCCTTGGTTCACAAAGGAAAAGTGGCAAGGAATGGGTCAAACTATAGAGTCATCACTTTCTGAAAAATGGACTTCTTTTACAACATGGTGGAACCAAACAGGATTTTCAAGTTGGTGGAAAAAAATTTCAGAGCAGTTTGGACTAACAAAATGGAATAAATTGCTTGAAAACATTCCAACGGCGTTTAGAACAGCATTTAAAACAGCAGCTAATGTTGCAATAGCTCCTTTGAACCTTGTAATAAGTGGAATAGAAACCATGATAAACAATGCAATAGACCTTATTAATGGTTTGATGTCTGCAGCAAGGTTAATACCTAAAATTGGTGACGCAGTTCCGAATAATATACAACACATTAGTGTTGGAAGAATACCTACATTTGAAAAAGGTGGTTACGTTCCAAGCCGATATACGATGTTCATGGCAGGAGAGAACGGTATACCGGAGATTGCCGGAACAGTAGGTGGAAAAACAGCGGTTGCCGGTGGAGTTGAAATCACTGGAATCAAAGATGCTATTAATTCCACGGCACAACAGGAAATTGCACTTCTGAAACAGAATAATCAGCTACTGCAAGGAATCCTTGAGAAAGAGTTTGGAATAACAACAGATCAAATTGGAATTGCCGCAAGACAATACGGTCAAGAGCAATTTAACCAAAAACACAAGAATGTATATGTATTTTAACACAGACAGCACTCTGGATGGGTGCTGTCTATTTTTATGCAATGAGGCGGTGAGCGTATGTCAGCATATCAAGGATGGCTTTTAAAAATTGGAGATTACGTTATTGACCAGTCAAGATTTATAGCCGCTGAAAGTTATCAGCCGGCCGTAAATATGCAAGATGTAGACCCGTGGACTGATGCAAATGGATACGTACATAGAAATGCTGTGGAGCTAAAAGCATTAAGTGTTGATTTTTCAACGCCTGCGATGCTGACGGATGACGATTTGCAAGAGTTACTGTCCGGGATACGAAGAAACTTTATTGATGCAACGGAACAGGGATGTAATATCACGGCATACATTCCATTTTTAGGTCAATATGTCACACAATATGGATATATGGCTGATATAAAGCCTACAATCTACGGAACTTATGACGGAGAGATTAAATACAATCAGATAGAATTTTCATTTGTCGGAGGTGTAGCGAATGAGTAACTATACCTATGCGGATTTGTTTGATAAAAGTGCATCCAAAAAGGAAATCACGATTGAAACAGAGGACAAGTCTGTAAAAATCACCAACAGCAAAATCCATTTTGAACAGTTTGAATTAAAAGAAATACTATGTGATGATGATTACCTTACATTTGGACAGTGCAATGCATCACAGTTAAAATTCAAAATTTCCAACGTGTTCACAAGCATGATTGGGAAACAAATAAATGTTTCAGCTGTGATTAATGGACATACTGACACACCGTTTGTTTTCGGCAAATACCGTGTCATTTCCGATAAACCAACAGATGATAAGCGTTACAGGAATGTGACGGCATATGACGCCATATACGACATTGGAGAAGCGGAAGTATCTTCCTGGTATAACGGATTAAAGTTTCCTTTGAAGTTAAAGCAGTTCAGAGACAGCTTTTTTGCATATTTTGGTGTTGAACAGGTAGAAACCACATTACCTAACGACAACATGGAAGTGGCAGAAACAATCAAACCAAGCGAACTTTCTGGCCAGACGGTCATGGAAGCAATCTGCTCAATAAATGGATGTTTTGGTCACATTAACCATGATGGAAAATTTGAATATGTTTTCCTTAAAGAAATAATATCTGGTTTATATCCACAGAAAGGATTATATCCACAGAAAGGATTATACCCTAGAAAAGGTTCTGAAAAAGAAAAGGTTACTGGTGGAAAATACAAATCAGTTAAATATGAAGATTTTGTTTGCAAAAAAGTTACAAAAGTGCAGATAAGACAATCAGAAAATGATATTGGTGCAGTTTACCCGGATACAGAGATTACCGAGAACGACAACAGTTATATTTTGCAAGATAATTTCCTTGTTTATGGAATGGGTGCAGATGCCCTAGAAACGGTTGCAAGAAATCTGTATGAGGTTATTAAAGTTGTAAAATATAGACCTTATAACTGTGAAAAAATAGGAAATCCTTGTTTGAGCCTTGGAGAAGCAGTCAATGTATATACGGCTAAAGAAATCATAGAAAGCTATGTGTTGAGTAGAACATACAAAGGAATCCAACAACCGAAAGACACCATATCAGCAAGCGGAAAATCTCCAAAGTACAGTGAACAAGTAAATGGAATTAACAAAAGTATAATTCAACTCCGTGGAAAGACTAATGAACTAGAACGGAATGTAGAAGAGACCCGGTCTGAAATCAAGGATGTAGAGAATGGCCTGGATACGAAGATTACACAGACAGCTGGAAAGATTGAACTTGAAGCAAAAAGGGCAATAGATGCAGAAGTAGAATTGGCGGCGGCAATCTCAGTTCAAGCAGACCAAATCAAGTTGAAAGTTTCAAAAGGTGATGTCAGTTCGCAGTTGAGCATTGAGAGCGGACAGGTAAGTATTTCTGGAAACCGTTTTGTATTGGAAGCAGATAACTGTAGCATATCAGCAGATGGAACTATAACAGCTAAAAACGCAGTAATGACTGGTAGTTTTAAGTCTATAGGGGAAGACGGAAGTTACACAGAAGTATCATCAGGTGAAATTAAATTTTATAACGAACTATTGCAAAGCACAGGATCTATAAAAGGATTGGGACAATATCTTACTATTGATGCTTCAATGGTAAGTGTAAGCGGAATTTTAGTGGTAGGAAATGGAGCAACATATGATTCACAATATGTAAAAAACATATCAACAACTTCTCAAATATTAGGCAGTAAGACAGTACTGACAAGTGCCACATTAAGTGTCACAAAAAATTATATAAATGGAACCGTATCAGATGTATCTTTGGTAACACAAACAGCCAATGTTGCTGATTATCCTGGACATAATGTTAATTTTATTACAGGAGTTTCATCACTTGGAGGTTTGCTCACTGCAACATCTGGAATTGTCACACTTATGACGTAGGAGATTTATTATGGTAAAAAAAATATTTATTCTTCAAACGATTATTGGAAAAACAATGAAAGAAGTAATGGAAGAAAGGCAAGAAATTCAGCAATATATAGCTTTTACCATTGGAATTTCCACGTTTACGGAAATCAATGCCACATTTTTTAGCACGGAAGATGGAGATGGTTTTGAAGAGTTTATGAAGCAACTTATTGACATGTCGGATACAGTGGTTGCACAGAGCGGATATGAGGTATCTGAACTGTGCAAAAATCTGTATGCATATGCAGAAGAGCAAGGAAAAGAAATCTATGTAAGGGAGAATTGATATGGCAGCAAACTTTGAGATTAAGAAATTAAAAAGCAACCTTGTGACAGTATTAAATCAAACACCGTTGCCTATCGAGGTGAAAAGGCTTGTACTGTATGAAGTGTATTCGGAGACTAAACAGTTATCAGATATGCAGATTATGAAAGAGGAAAGCGAGGTATCTGCAGATGGCGTTGAATAAGGTTTATACCAGAATTAACTGGGAAGATTACCCCAGTGAAAACACAGACATTGATGAAATAAATCTTAATAAAATGGATTCTGCCATTGATGCGTTGGACAACCGTATCATATCACAGGATGCTTTAAAAGTAGACAAGTCTGCAATAAACGGAAACATTGCAGACTGGACTATGGATGAAACAACCGGTGTTATTACTATTACAAAATACAACGGTGAAAAGATTATTTTTGACCTTAATATTGAAAAAATACCTGTTGGCTTTTCCATGTCTGATGACGGAATCATTACCATGACTACAGAAGATGGAACACAGTTTACAGCTGATATTGGTTCTATGATTCCGGTATTAACATTTGAAGATTCTGCAACCATAGCTGTATCCGTGACTGGTACTGGAAAGAATAAGACTTATTCTTTTTCGATAAAAACAGGATCAGTAACAGATGATATGCTTCAGCCTAATTATTTAGCAGATATTAGAGTAGAATCCGCAAATGCATCTGCTTATGCGCAATCCGCAAATGCAAAATCTGTATTGGCTGAATCTTATGCCGTAGGTGGAACCGGAACAAGAGAAGGAGAAGATACCGATAATGCAAAGTATTATATGGAACAAGCAAAACAGCAAACAGGAGGAATACCTACAAAAGTCAGCGAATTAGAAAATGATGTTGGATACATTACAAAATCAGTTTCTAATTTGACAAATTACTATGACAAAACCGATGTTGATAAAAAAATAGATGAAATTCCAAAAACAGATTTGACAAACTATTTGACCAAAACTGGTGATGGTAGTAATTTGACTGCGGCGTTTGAAGAAGCAACAACTTTAGATGAATTAACGACAGGAGAAAAGTTATCATCTATTTTGGGAAAAATTAAACTGGCTGTAAAAAACCTTAAATCACTTATAAGCCTTATCGGAACTACCGATATTTCGACTATTGGTGACGGTACTATCACTGGGGGATTAAGTGATGTAAATGGCAAGTTAAAATCCGTAGATTATGATATAACGTTCCCATCAGGTGTAACCACTGATTTTGTACACTGCAAAAGAACGGGCAATATTGTAGATTTTGGATTCCGCATTTTAAGTGGGTCTATACCATACGGATCTCCATTAGCCACGCTACCAGCAGATTTACACCCCAAATATAATATATTGATACCCAGTCAGTACTTAGTGATAAATGATGTTGCTAGCACTGGTAATGTAAGCTTGACGTACAATGGAAGTATATTTCAGGAGTATTCCACAACCGGAACTCTAAATGCTTGCGTGATAAAGGGTACTTTTATTATTTAGCCGGTGCAAATGCGAGATTATATGTACCACTCGATCCAAATATAACGGAGTCTCCTGATGCAAATGGAATACATACCGCTATAGGATTTTCTGATGATGTACACAATGCCAAGAAATAATTTGCATTCTTGGATGATCGGATAGATGCCCAGCCATTCACTGCACCCTGTATTGTTCCAATTACATAGCCATTAATCATACAAGTGTAATTAGATTGTATGGCTACAGCAGATTTATAGTCAGGAGCAATTAACTTGCCATTTACAGAAGCAGTCATAAAAAAATATTTGCGAAATAACAACAAAAAAGAGCATGGTGTAAAAGCCATGCTCTTAATCTATTTATCTGATTCCCCAGTCACCGTCATTGTTGACGAAACCAACCACATATCCTATCATGTCATCAATAAGATTTTCCGGGAGTATGCTGTTTGGAGATATAAGAGGAACATATCTACATTTTCTTACACCGTCTTCAATTATATGTGTTTTCACGACAATATAAATCCCACCATTGCTTGTTACGATACATCGTTCACCGTCTTGCGGCTCACGATCCGCTGCAAGGAGAATAATTTCCCCTGGCAGATAAAACGGCATATAGTAGTCACAGGGAATTTTCAAACCGATATAAGTCTTGGATTTTATATCTTCCGGTAATTTGTCTATGCAAATAGGTTCTACAGCGTTTGTGGTGGCTATAATTCCATTCACAAGTTGCGGTTTAAGGACAGAAATATACTTGTGTGATTTTTCAAGACTGGAATAGATTTTATCTTGGTGACGGATGGAGTAGCGGATAAGGTACAGAGAGTGTTCCGGCAGACTGCGGCATATCTTGACAGATTCCAACATCTTATCTTCCATAGTACCACAGCCTACCAACTCATCTACGCTGATTCCAAAGGCTCTAGCAAGCGCAACAGCGGTCGATAGCTTTGTGTCGTTAGAATTACCGTATAGTAGTGAATTAAGCGTAGAATAAGGCAAATTAGCTTCATCTGCAAGCTTGTAAACCGTCATGTCCGGCTCATTTAGAAATTCATGGAGATTTCCACGAAAACTTAACATATAATTAGTACGGTTGACTGATAAATGTGTCGAAATTTCTTTGATTCGGTCTTTTTTCATCATGTTTTTTATCCCCCTTTCACATGATACACTTGTAACATCCCTTGTTTCAAGGGACTTCAAGTTCTGGCGAGGGCGGTGTTTATTGGCGTTTTCACCGTCCTCTTTTTGTTGATATTTTACAACAATAAAAAACGTGCGTCAAATATATTGATTGTTAAGAACGTATGTTCTATAATGTGATGTATTGCTACCAAGTGCGGAAAGATTAGGGGGTGTACTATGGGGAAAGAAGATTACAAAGAGGAAATCACAAAGCTAATCAATGCTTGCGATAATTTACACTGGTTAGAGTGCATTTATGCCTATGTTAAAAAATTACTTAGATAAAGGAAAAGAGCCAAGGACTTGCGCATTGCCCTTGGCTTTTTCTTATTCGTTCTTTTTTGCGATTGAATCAATCAACTTTTCCAAAGCGTTCCATCCATCTTCGTCCAAGTTAGCCAGTGCGGATACAAGACGGTGCTTAAATGTATCTTCACCGGACTTTTGAATTTCTCCGAGCATTTCCGAGATTTGTTCGTCTTTTGATTTCTGAACAAACATTTCACCAGTTCCATTTCTGAGCCATTCTTCGTTTACATCAAACTCTCTGCAAATATCAGATATGGTTCTTTCAGATGGTGTCTTCGTGCCTATCTCAACTTGCGCAATATAGTTTCTTGACAAGCCGATTTGCTTTGAAAAATCATCTTGTGTCATATTCAAATACTTTCGCAAAGATTTGATTCTCTCATTCATTTACATCCCTCCTTTCACTAATAATATACACCCAAAAAGTCCCCAAGTCAACAAAAATGTGTTGACATAAAGTTTCTAAGGGACTATAATATGTTTACAAGGTCAACAGAAAAGAGGTGAGAATATGGAAAAACAGAGATATGTGGTTTTAGACAAAAACGGTAAAGCAAATATAGTTCAGAAAGCTGATTCACGTTTTGTTGGAATTGACGAGATGGCACAGCACATTGCGTTTGACATTATCGAAGATTACAAAAGCATTATAGATGGCGATAAGAAAATCGAAGAAACAAATATTGATTTGTCTATCAAAGTACTTACCGCCATTTCGCCTTTTAGGAACGGCTCTGGATATGGAAAGGATTGTTAGTTGCCGCTGCTATTGCTAATTGTGGTTTTTCTTCCGGCAAAGAATTGACGATTTCTGAATAGTATTGGTAGTACAGGTTCTTAAAATCATCAAAACTTCCGGTATATCCACAGATTTTAGCAATAGCATAAGCGGATGCGTATTCTTTAGAATCCAAATTATTTCACCTCCTTATTAAAAAGATAAGGAGAGTATATCACAAAAAGGAAGTGAATTGAATGAGTGAAAAAGAGAAAAAAATCGTTGAGAAGTTAAAGAGAGCCATTCCGAATATGTCCGATTTCGACAAGGGATATATTCTCGGCAAGACAGAGAAGATGGCAGAGGAATCTGTTAAGAAGCAGGGGGAAGAAAATGCAAAACCAATTTGAGAGAGAACTTCTCAAAACCTTAAAGAGCATTGACGGTACTCTGAAAAGAATTGAGAAGTCCATGAATGATGAAGAGAAAAAGCTTACGATCATTTGTAATGCTGTTTCTCATGAACCGAAAGGAGAACATGAATGAAAAAATGGACTTACCGCCAGAAGAGAGATCTTCTTGACAAATTAGAACCTTGGATCACTGCATTGGTTCAACTCATAAGTGCATTGGCTGGGGCGGCTGTCGGAATAGCTATCTGCTACTTTTTCTAAGTGGTATGTGGCAGTTGCAGTTATTAAAGCTACAACAAACGGTATGAGTATATTTCTCAAAAATGAGAGAAATAAATGTTCTTTATAGAATCTTCCTTTTGAAGACAAAGTAAATGTGAACTTTTCACGATTTATGGATGAACTAACTATGGTGAAATATCCCTTTTCCTTTAAGGACAAAAATGCTTGGTAAACATCTTCACCATTGTAATTCCCTATTTCAGACAATGAAATGGAACATTCAGAAGATTTTACAGTTTTCCTAAGTACTTTTCTTTCGATTTTGAGAAGCATATGAAACCTCCAGTTTTTTTAGAACATTATACCACAGAAAGGAGAACAATGAACGAATTACAAACATCAAACATGAAAACACCCATTGAGATTGCACTGGGGATTGATGAAAACGGAATGACTACTGCAAGAGCGTTATACGATTTTTAGAGTTAGCACAGGGGCAATTTTCACGGTGGGCGAAAACGAACATTACAGAAAATGAATTCGCCACAGAAAACGAGGATTGGGTGCGATTCGACATTGATGTCGAGACACCTACTGGCGGAAGAGTGAAGAGAGATGATTATAGACTTTCCGCTCATTTTGCGAAGAAACTTTCCATGAAAGGAAGTGGAGAGAAAGCAGAACAGGCAAGAGAATATTTTACAAGGGTTGAGGAAAAAGCAAAAGAAATAGTTATTAACCGTTCCCAGTTGTCGCCACAGATGCAAATGGTTATGTCGCTGGCTGAGAGCATGGCACGACAGGAACTGGAACAGAAGAAACAAGCTGAACAGGTTCAGAAGTTGGAAAGTACAGTCACCAACATGAAAGAAATTTTCACAGAGCCTATCGGAGACTGGAAAGCAGACATTAATGCAAAGGTACGCAATATTTCCGCAAAGAGCGGTATTGACTATCAGACACTTTACAATCAGATGTATGGTGAATTGGAAAATGAAGCACATTGTGTTTTAGCAAGGCTTCAGGGCAATAAAATCAAGCGTATGGAAGATGCAGGCAACACAAAAACAGCTATCAAAGAGGGAACTACAAAGATTGCGGTTATTTTTGACAATGTAAGACTGAGAGTAATCTTTGAGAATATCGTAAGGAGATATGCTATGAGGTATTGCGTATGAGAAAAATAGTTGATGTTGTCCTTATGGTTTTCTTCTGGCTATTAGGAATATTCACGGGGGTGATTCTACTCTATGTTATATAGAGACAAAAGAATATTAAAGAAGAGAAATAAGAACCATTGTAAATCAGCTCCTTTAAAAATCAAAATAAAGTTTTGGTTTATTAGAAACGAGGAAATTCTATGGACGATATTTGTTTCTACTATAACCAGTTTAATAGTCCAGTTAGCAATAAAATATTTGATATGAAAAGGAGATTTTGGATTTTATGAGAACAACAATAAAGCTGTTTCTTCCTATTATAATAGCACTCTCCATCACATTTACATCCACGGCACAGCCAACCGGCAGTTTTATCTCCGAGGAAGCGCAGGAATCGTGTGTAAAGTACGGTGAGGAATACGGCATCTGCCCGGAAATGCTTATGGCAATGATCGAGAAAGAATCTTCCGGCAGACCGGATGTGGAAAGTGGCGGTTGCAAAGGTCTGATGCAAATTTCTGACAGATGGCATAAAGACCGCATGGAACGTTTGGGAGTGACGGACATCTACTCCGTGGACGGCAATATCCATGTGGGAGCCGACTACTTGTCGGAATTGTTTGAAAAGTACTGTGATGTAGGAATTGTCCTCATGGTTTACCACGGAGAGAAGAACGCAGCTACAAAGACAGAATTAAGTGATTACGCAGACTGGATATTAACCAGGAGCGCAGAACTGGAAAGGATGAATGGAAAATGACGAACAGAGAGAAGTATGCGGAACAGATTATTGACATGGCACTTGATAGTATAGAGATAGCTGTGGACAAAGAAGGAAAGTTATGTGATTGCAATGTAATACTTTGTTCCGATTGCGCATGGAGTGATAAAAGCAGATGCAGGGAAAGGTTCAAAGAATGGGCAGAGCAGGAATATGTTGAACCACCTGTTGACTGGTCGAAAGTGCCTGTGGACACGAAAGTGTACGTAAGAGATTCCGATAGTGCCCCTTGGAAACCTAGATATTTTGCAAGATTCAAAAATGAGGGAATATTTACATGGACTAATGGTGCTACTTCTTTTTCAGCTAAAGGCTTTGATGATGTAACATGGTGGAGACAAGGAAAACTTGCGGAGGACACCGTATGAGTGCCAAAAAGCGGTTTACCGTCAAAGGGTGCATCGGAAAGATATTTTACAGTCCGAAAGAATGGGAAGTTGACCGTGAAACAGCATTCTATTACAGAATTGTAAACCGCAATACCGGGAAGAAAAAATGGTTAGGAAAGGAGTATTTTTATGCAGAAAAGTCAGATTATCCCCATCGTCCGTGCGAATGAGATTCTGATTGCAAGACTGTTAGATGCAGGAATCTTGTATATCAGCGAAGAGGACAACATGATCCACGTAACAGAAGACTGAAAGCCGGAGGAGTGAGGAAATGGAAAGGAAGATAAGAAAAATCTTGGTAGAACTGGGGCTGAAACAGTACTTGCCGGGATTCCAGTACATCATCGAGGTTGAAACGCTGATGTTTGAGAACCGGAACAGAAGACTTTCTGAAATCTACCGGATTATCGGAGAGGAACACAGCACAACCAAGGAAAGCGTGTACCGGGCGATCAAGTGGGTTGTTGATAAGATGAACCCAAGCACAGAGCTATACAAGGAGATCAATGAGACAGACAAGCCGGTCTCAATCTATATGTTTGTTAATTCACTGTATTTATATCTTTGGGAGGATAGGAAAAATGAGGATTAAACACACCTTTTTGCAGAATTTCTGCAAATTCTATGGTTCTAACGTAGTGGACACTGATTTATACGACCGGACAGAGGTTTCCGGTGTAAATGAAACAGGTAAGTCCACGATCAAAAGAGCAATTCAGTATATTTTTGGATGCCGTGACGAGAACGGCAGAGAGATCACCGGAATCAGACCGCACGATAAGGACGGCAATGACATTGACGGAGATATTACCGCAGAAGTTACCGTGGAGATTGACGGTACAGACAAGGTTCTGAAAAAAGTATGCCGTCAGAACTTCAATAAAAAAGGCGAGTTTACCGGAAATGTCACGGATTACTATGTGAATGATATTCCAAAAAAGGCAGCAGATTTTGAAGCATTTTTGGAAGAGAGTGTATGCGGAAAAGATAAGTTTTCACTTTGCATCAATGCCATGACACTTCTGCTGAAAGGTGGCACGGATCAGAGAGCACTTCTTGCTGATATGTTTGGTCAGCACAGTAATGATGACATTTGCAATCAATTTCCGGAGTTTGAAGCATTAAGGACTGTTCTGCAGGATGGCACGGTTGATGAACTAAAAAAGCGTTGCAATACGCAGTTGTACGGCACAAGGGGAAGAAATGGAACCAAGGGCTTGCAGGACCTGTTAGATGAAATTCCGAGCCGTATTGACGAGGTGAGCCGTCAGAGAGTGGATATTGACCTTGCGGATCTGGAACTGAAAAAGAAAGCTTTACTGGATAAGCTGTCAGAGAACATTAAGCAGCAGACAAATACGCAGAACAGCATGATTTCCTACGATAAGCTTTCTGATGGAATTATTGAGTTAAAAGGTCAGTTGAGCGCATTGCAGCAGAAAGCAAATGAAAAACTGGATGCAGACAGAAGAGAGAAGCGCACGGCACTGAACCTGGTTCAGAATGAGAATCAGAAAGAGTTGCTTAAGGCAGATACCATTCGTGAAGAAATCACGGCACTGGAAAAGCGTATCGCACAGTATGAGCAGAAGAGACAGGAATTGAAGAAGAGTTGGGATTTGAATAAAAGCCTTAAATTTGATGAAAACTCTTTGATTTGCTCCTACTGTGGACAGGAATATCCGGAAGAGAAGAAAGAGCAGTTAAGAACGGAGTTTGATACGCATAAGGCACATGAATTGGAACTGATTACCAAAGAGGGTTCTTCCTGTGCTGACCATATCAAAGCGGATCAGGCAGAACTGGAACATAAGCGTGAGGAACTGAAAAAGACAGAGGATGAATTGGAGCGTTTGGAGAAAGAGATTGCCATTGCTGATAATGCATTAAATTCCATTCCGTCAAGCGTGGATATTTCCAATACAGAAGAATACAAAGCTGTCCAGTCGCAGATTGCAGAGAAAGAAGCTGCCATGAACAAATTCACTGACATGAATCTTCTTAGATTCCAGTTAAAATGTGATGAAGAGCAGATACGCAAGGATATTTCCGTGGTTGATAAGTCTTTGGCGAGTGTAAGCATTAACGAGAGTGTGGATAAGCGTATTGCAGAACTGGAACAGGAGCGCAAGAACATTGCACAGAAGATTACGGATGTGCAGGCACAGCTTGACCTTTTAAAGAAATTCAGCCGGAAGAAGAACGAACTGCTGGAAGCTGATGTGAACAAGTATCTTTCTTTCTGCACAGTTCGTATGTTTAGACCTCTTGTGAATGGTGACACGGAGGAATGCTGTGACTTTACATACCGTGGAGAGCCTTACAGCCGGAACATGAACCACGGAGCAAGGATTCTGACGGAGATTGACATTTGCAATGCGTTTCAGAAGCGGTGCGGTGTGGAATTGCCTATCATGGTTGACGATACCGAGAGCCTTGACCCTTGGAAGATTCCTGATGTTGACAGTCAGTTGATTATGTTCCGAAGAAGTGATGATGCGAGTTTGAAAGTGGAGGAAGCGAAGAATGAGTAATGAAGCAGAGAAACGCTACATTGTCGAGCGTGAGTTTGAACACGTAGGGTATAAATGCGTTGTGATATTTGGAAATATGGCTCACAGGTGCGGATATGTTGGCATTCCAAAGAATCATACGTTATACGGAAAAAATTATGATTACCATCTTGAAATTAAAAAATCAGATATTTGTGGCAGAGAAGTAAGTGGCATTTTCCCTTTGCTTGGTGCTTGTATTGATAAAGATGAAAGAATTCGAATTGAAGCATATTTCCAGTGTCACGGAGGTATTTCATATTCAGGTGGTGGAACAAATTCAAATTATCCTATCAAAAGTGATTTATGGTGGTTTGGGTTCGATTGCGGTCACGCTGGAGATAAGGCGGATTTGGATTATGCAATACAGAAATTCCCAAGCCGTAAAGAAATTTATCAGATGCAAAAAATGATAGAAAGTAAATTTCCTGTTGGTGTCGATGTCGTTCGTTCAGAAGAATATGTTGCTGATGAATGTAAGAAGTTGGCGGAGCAATTGAAAGAGTTTGAAAGGAATGAAGAGAATGCAGATTAAGAAAGAGACAGTCATTTCTGTTCTGACAACAAGAGGAGAAACTATCAATGCTGGTGACACCGTGATATTCAATTTTGATGACAAGTGTTGCGTGGGTGTATACCTGGGACTTTCAGACCGTGGAGCCTTGAAATTCAAAGGCAAGATTGCTGATACGGATGTGACATTCCATGTGATGCCTAGAAGCATCAAGGAGATTTACAAAGCTGATGTGACAGTGCATCAGGGAGTTGCAAGTGGCTTTATGAATGAGCCGGAAAGCGAGGAAGAATAAGATGGAAAAACATAAATTTAAGGTTGGAGACAGAGTAGTTGAAAAAATAAATCAGAAAAAAGGTATTGTAGTCGATTTTTTAAGAAACGAAGACCTTGTTCTTGTAAAGTTTGATGGTTGGAACAAAGGGCATGACGGAAATGGGTATACAAGAAGTGGCAAAACTTACTCTGGAAATCATTGTTGGTATTTTTGCAAAGAAGAATTAGAAATAATAAAGGACGAAACCATCGTCATCTACCGCAAGGACAACAAAGTGATTGCACTGGACAAGTCCACTGGCGAGAAAGCAGAAGCAAACTGCAATCCTGCTGATGAATTTGATTTCCGTACTGGTGCTAAGTTGGCTTTTAATCGGCTGATGGGCGAAGATGTGAAGCCTGATAACGGTGTTCGTGAGGTTAAGAGAAAAGCTAAAGTCGGTGAGTACATCAAGATTGTTGATGCGATGCCTTGGATGATTCCCTACAAAAACGGAGATATTTTCAAAGTAAATTGCGTTACGACATCAGGATGTATTTGCAAAAAATCTGAGGAAAATGTTGGTTTATGGCACAGAGAGTACGTTGTCCTTGAAAACTACAAACCGGAAGAAAAATCGCAGGAAGATGATGACAGCGAAATCCGTGTCGGTGACATGATAGAGGTAACACGAAGCGGTGGTTGTTATTCAACGTACGATACATGGAGTGGACTTGGAAGTTATAGGCAAAATTTTGTTAATGGAGTTTCTGTTGAAGACGGAATGGTTGCAAAGGTTTTGAACATTGCGAAGCATGACAGGCTGCATAATTTTCGCCTTGCACTTATTCAGAATCCCAAGACAACACAGGTATTCATCATTAACATTAACGGCATCAAAAAGGTAGAAAGGTAGGTAGAAATATGGCAGACGAAAAGAAGCAGGAAAACACAGGAATTGTGGAATACGAATCAAATGGGGAAATTGTAAAAATTTCCCCAACAACGGTAAGAAAGTACCTTGTAAGCGGTGGTGGAAACGTATCGGATCAGGAAGTAATGATGTTTATGTCTCTTTGCAGATATCAGCATCTTAATCCTTTTTTGAAAGAAGCATACCTCATTAAGTTTGGAAACAATGATCCTGCTACTATTGTTACCGGAAAAGATGTTTTTACAAAAAGAGCCGATGCAAATCCGAATTATGCAGGAAAAAAAGCAGGAATTATTGTTCAAAAGAAAGATGGTTCCGTTGAAGAAAGAGAAGGATCTTTTGTCCTTAAGGACGAATCTATTGTAGGAGGTTGGGCTAAAGTGTTTATCAAAGGAAGAGAGACACCGGAGTACCAGTCAGTATCTTTCGATGAATATGTTGGAAGAAAAAAAGATGGAACAATCAACGGTCAATGGTCTAAAAAGCCTGCAACAATGATAAGAAAAGTTGCTGTTGTACAGGCATTAAGAGAAGCTTTTCCGGATAAATTCCAAGGTTTGTATGCGCAGGAAGAATTTCCTGATGTTTCCGATGTGAAACTTGATGTGGAAAAAGTTGTGGCAGAAGAGGTACAGGCAAATGCAAACACTATCGAGTTTCCTGACGCAACATTTGAGGAAGTACCGCAGACCGCAGAGACGGACATTGCCAGCGCAGAGACGCCGGATTGCTTTAAGTAGGGAGGACACCATGAGAATTATTTCACAGGACGGTAGAACTGATATTCCATATGAAAATTTTTGCTTTGGAATTACAAAAGATAATTCCATTGTTGCGATAAGAGATACCATTGCCAGACCCTCAGAAATTGCGCATGGCGTTGTAGCTACATATTCCAAAGAAGAAAAATCGAAGAAAGCTATGGAAATGCTTAGAAAAGCATACGTTGGTATGCCGATTCTTTTTCAAAATGTTGAAATTACAGAAGATGTGGTAAAACAGTTTGAAAAATTGAAAAATAGTGGAATTATAGTTCAAACCATGAACAATGAGCCATCAAAAGTTGAATATGTAAATAACTGCATATTTCAGTTTCCGAACGATGACGAAATTGAGGTAGAAACATGAAACTGAAATGTTTAGGCTCCGGTTCTTCCGGTAACTGCTATCTTCTGACTGCAGATAATGGCGAAACGCTTTTACTGGATGCAGGACTTCCTATCATGGACATAAAACGTGGTCTTAACTGGGATATTAAGTGCGTTGTGGGTGCGATATGCACCCATACGCACAAAGACCACTCATTATCCGTATCAGAACTTGAACACATGGGAATACCAGTATTTAAGCCATATGAGAGTTTAGAACCTATGGAAATATGCTTTACTGGTGGAAAAATAATGGCATTTGATCTTACTACACTGGATGGTAAGTGGACACATACCAACGCTGATGGTTCAGAATGCCCTTGTTATGGATTTTTGATTACTCACCCGGAAATGGGAAAATTGCTTTATGTCACCGACACGGAATTTGTTAAGTGGCGGTTCCATGAAGTAAACCACATCCTTATTTCATGTAACTATCAAAAGAAGTACATTGCAGAGGATTCCAACGATGCTAAGAAATCCCATGTGTACCGTGGTCATATGGAACTGGAAACGGTAAAAGAATTTGTCATTGCGAACAAATCAGATGCCCTGCAGAACGTCATATTGTGCCATTTAAGCCGTGATAATTCTGATGCCAAAGAATGTGTCGCAGAGGTAAAAAAGATTGCTCCATTGGCGAATGTGGACTATGCGGCAGCAGGCAAGGAATGGATTTTACAGAATGGAAAGGAGTGCCCGTTTTGAGTGGTGGAAGTTTTGGTTATTTGTGCTACAAGGATGTCAATGAGCTAATGGAGCCGTCAAGTATCTCCAACCTTGAAATTATGGTGCAACACTTACAGTTGTACGGTTACGAGGACATAGCACGAGATACACAGCGGTTGATTGAGTATATCCGGTCGGCAAGTATCAGAATTGAGGTTTTGAGCGAGAATCTTAACGGTGTTTTTCATGCGGTAGAGTGGTATGAGAGCGCAGATATTGGCAGAGAGACCATGATTGCAGAACTGGAAAAGTACAGAAATGGTGGTGCGAATGGCTGACACATTTTATAGACCACTTACACCGCAATTAAGAAGTGAAATAATGCAGAGCATTGATTCTAACATATCCGAACTGAATACCTGTCAAAGCAATGCTTTAGTCAATATGCAAAAAACAGGATATGGGGCATTGAGAAATATTATAAATGCCTTGCCGGACGGATATTTGATTCCATTTGAAAGGCGGTGATGTGGTTGGCTGATTGGAAGAATATAGCAAAAGCAAAATCCATAGAGAGAAAAAATCGTGAAAAAATACTGGCGGTTAATCCACACGTGGACGATGGAAGTGGAATTTACTTTCTGACAAGAACAGACGAGGATGGTTTTCGTTTTGCGTATGTGGGACAGGCGGTACATATCTTGCAGAGACTTTCCGGACACCTTAATGGGTACCAGCACATTGATTTATCCATGAAAAGCCACGGATTGTATTCTGCGGAGAACATACACGGTTGGAAAATCGGATTTCTACATTATCCGGTAGGAGAACTGGACAAGTGGGAGCAGTACTGGATTAAGCGTTATGCGGACGATGGTTATCAACTTCGCAACAAAACAGCCGGTGGTCAAGGTGATGGAAAGAAGAAGATCGCAGAGTACCGACCGGGAAAAGGTTACCGTGATGGACTGGCACAAGGCAAAATCAACCTTGCAAGGGAACTGGCGAACATTGCCGACAAGCATCTGGTCATCAGTTTGAAGCCTGAGAAGCAGAACAATTCCGTGTCGCAAAGACAATTTGTTCGGTTTATGGAACTTTTGCATGGAGAAAAGGATGGTGAAAGTAATGAATAAAACAGACTATGAAGTACTTTTACAATACGTTGAAGAAACTGACAAGGAGTTTTATGAATCTCTTTCTACTCAAAAACAAATTATGTATCTTTGCTATCAATAGGGAACTGAATCTTTTAAAAAATACTTATTTAAGTATAGATTTCAGCAAGTCTGTAATAAATTAAAGGAGTTTTTCAGAAAATGGTGAAATACGAAGGTGAATGCTGCGGATGCGCAACGGAAGCTTATCCATGTCTCGGCAATAGGTGCCCGAACATAAATGTGAAACATTTGTATTGCGATGATTGTAAGGAAGAGGTAGAGGAACTTTACGAGTTTGACGGTGTACAGTTTTGTAAGGAATGCCTGTTAAAGCAATTTGAGAAGATTACATGAGTGAAAAAAATTACGATTGTAGCTGTTGGAATGAGTACCCAAACACAATGCACTCAATCAACGGACGTACTCACAAACCGTATCAAAGTGGTAGATGGAAATGTGTTGATTGCTACGAATATGTAGGAAAATCAGAATACGGTGCTACTCATTGCAAAAGGAAAGAGCCAGAACTTGAAAAGAGGTGATACATAAAATGCCAAAACGATATGACAATCCGCAGGATATTTTGAAAATCATGCGGCAGACAGAACTTTTGAAGCAGTCTGCGGAGAGAAGTCCATTCACCGGAATACTGACACTGTTCTGCTATACACTCTGGAAAGACTACAAATACTCACAGACGAAGCTTTATGACTTCTGCGGTAAATTCACCGAGTACAACGAAAAGTACGAGAATGAGCCTTATACGGAGTTACAGAGTAGGCTTAACGATTTTGCAGACTGGACGATTGAGTACAAGGAATTTACCGAAGCTGATTATCCGCATTACAAGTCGGTTGTAGCGCAGAAATGCATCCGGGAACAGGTCAGATGCAACAACCTTATCAATGAGTTGTCCACCAGGTACATCTTATATGGAATGGTAATTCTTATGGAAGATGGCTTCGGAAAGAAGAAGCTGACGAATTTCAAAGATAAGTTTTCTGACCACATGGACAAAGCCGGAGATAAATGTAACGGAAAGGATTTCATGGACTTGTGGAGAGAACTGGTGGAAAACACCGGGATCTATATTGAGAAGCCTATTTTTGAGTAAGGAGTTCTAAATGGCAGAAAAACGAATGTTCAGCGCAAAAATAATTGAGAGTGATGCTTTTTTGGATATTCCTGCTACGGCTCAAATGCTTTATTTCCATATCTGTATGAACGCTGATGATGACGGATTTGTAAACAACCCACGGAAAATCATAAGGATGTGCGGTGCTTCAGAAGATGATTTGAAATCCTTGATAGACAATAGATTCCTTTTATCTTTCGATAGTGGTGTTATGCTTGTAAAACACTGGCGCATTCACAACTACATTCCACCGGATCGTTACAAGCCGTCATGCTATATGGACGAAAAAAGCAAAATAGGTGTGAAACTAAACGGATCATACACTACAGACCCTAAAAAGATGGTTTCCCCAGTAGAGGGAAATCCGAAAAAGAGTTGTTACGACAAAGAAATCAAACTTGATAAGAGGTGATATAAATGCAGATGACAGGATATGAACTGTTGGCGAACTATGAAAAAGCAGAGGACAAGGACAAACAGATTCAGATTCTTGCGGATTTGAACCACATCCCGGTTGACATGGTGCGTTTTGTGATTGACAACAGAGAGAAATTCGATGTTTCAGAGACACCATTGTCCACAGAAGAATTTGCAAAGTGGTGTGAGACGGAACTTGACCGTGTGGATGCTCATATCCATGCACAGGAAATATATTACAGAGAAATTTGCAATGTATACAGAATCGCAAGTACATACGGAAAAAGGAGTGTAGCTGTATGAGAGAGGGAACATGAAACTTTCAGAACGGTGACTTACTATACATGGATACACACCCGGTTGCTGATGCTATTAGAATCGGACGCACAAAGCCGTATGAGTGCAGCTATCCAGTGATGGTGGAGAGCAAGCCGAGGATTCCAGAAAGGAGCAAGGATGGATATAGAAGAAGTTATTTACTGCTTAAAGGCTCAGAGTGAACGGTACTCAGAGGTTTGTGAAGAATGTCCTCTGTACGGACAAACAGGAGTGGATCATTGCTGTGAGGATGCATTACAAATGGCAATCACCGCCTTGCAGAATCAGCCGGTATGGATTCCGGTAAGCGAGAGACTGCCGGAAGATTATGTTCCGGTCAATATTACATGGGTAAACCACAATCCGGATCCTTATTATGCAAGCATTAAAGATGTACCGCTCACAGCAACTGGTATCTGCTACGAGGGGGAATGGTACTGGTATTCGGTAGTATGTGAAGATTATCTCAAGGAATACGGATATTATGAACCTGATGTTGTTGATGATGAAATTGAAATCACAGCCTGGATGCCACTGCCGGAGCCGTACATGGAAAGTGAGTAAGAAGATGGCAAATAGACACACATTACATAGCAACAAATTATATGCTTTTCGCAAATGGCTTATCAAAGATGGATGGACGATTGAAGAACCGAAAGGTATATGGGAAGTATTAAGAGCGAAAAAGGCAGGAAGACAGAATCCCTTGATTGTCTATCAAAAAATGAACAAAGAGCATTTAAGCGTGCTGGACAGAGATATTGATGTCATCAAGAGATTTTTGCAAGAAAAGTAGGTAAAAGATGGTGAAATGTAATAATTGCAAGAATTTAGAAACAAAGGATAACGGGTTTGATGCGTACTCATGGTGCGAGAAAATCAACGACTGTCCGCATGAGGACATAGAAAGAGACTGCGAGCACTACGTACCTATGATCAACGCAGACCGGATCAGGAGCATGACGGACGAAGAGTTGGCGATGGCACTATTATGTGTCCTGCGGAATTTATTAAAAAGTGACAAGGTATGCGATTTTAACCATGATTGTAAAGATTGTACGCTGTCATGGTTACAGAAAGAAAGCGAGGAATGAAGATGCAAGATAGATATTTATTCCGTGGCAAGCGGGCAGGCAACGGGGAATGGGTGATATGGGATGCCATCACTGGAATACCGCATGATTTATATATTCAAGTGAAAACCATCTGCCAGTGCACCGGACTGAAAGACAAGAACGGTAATCTGATTTGGGAGAATGATATTGTTAAGCATTACAATGATGATGCACATCCAGAAAACTATTGCACCGGAACTGTACTTTGGGATGAAAATTATGCCGGATTTTATCGGACAAGTAATGAGTACGGATTATCGAAGCCACGTATAAGCAGTGATTGTATTTATGAGGTTGTCGGAAACGTATTTGACGATCCGGAACTGTTGGAGGAGAAATATGGAGACATGCAAACGCAAGAATCGTAATTGTCGGTATGTGTATAATCAAAATTCTTACCAGTGCAAGAAATGTATTGAGGAAAATTTAAATCAATATCCGATTACCTGCGAAGATTGTCATTACGGTGGTTGGGGAATATGCAATAAAAGGGGTAAGAATCAGCGGAGAATGAGACCTTGTGAGGATTTTAAATGGAGTTAAGGAGGAGTGGATATGACGGAGAATGAAGCAATCAAAGAACTTGAGACATCTATTGATTTTGCCAAAATGTGTATACAGAATTGCGAGAGAAAAAACGAAATCCAAGGTTACGAGATGGCAATCAAGGCACTGGAAGAAGTTCAGCAGTACCGGCAGATAGGTACGGTGGAGGAATGCCGGAAAAATAAGGATTTTTTGGATTTTCTTTCGGACAAAATGAACCCGAATGATTTTGAAATATACTTGCGCTTATACAATGCGTTGGAAGAAAAGGGGTGTGAAGAATGAGCGAAGAACTTAAACCGTGTCCATCATGTAAGAAAAAAAGTGCTATCTTATGCGAATTTTACGTAAAATGCATGAATTGTGGAAGAATGATGATGTTGAAAGAAGATTACAATGAAGAAAAGCTGATTGAAGCATGGAACAGGAGGGCGAACGATGAGACTGATTGATGCGAGCGAATTGAAGGATTTTTTCTTTTCAGAGACAAGTGGTACAGAAGAAATCATTCACGATTTAATGCAAAAACATGGGTTAAATTATGTCAATGGCGTAAACGAAGATACAGTTATGTATTTTGCAATAGATTTTCTGGAAAGAGTGCAGAATGTCATTGATACACAGCCGACCGCCTACGATCCGGACAAGGTTGTAGATCAGTTAAACGACAAGTTCAGAGTCGTGCGAACTGATGAAGACTTGGAATGGAACAGGGCAATGGATGAAGCAATTACAATCGTGAACGGAGGTGGAGTAGATGGCAATTAAACCGATTTTATTCAATACAGAGATGGTTCGGGCAATTTTGGATGGGAGAAAGAGTTGTACGAGAAGAATAATTAAACCACAACCGCAAGGATATTTTGAAGTAAGCGAAGAACCGCTGTATATATATGATACAGACGGAAAACAAGGCAAAATTACACCACCACATCAGCCGGGCGATATCCTGTATGTCCGAGAGACATGGCGTGTTGGAGCATGGGATATATTCAATCAAATGATAGCCTTTGACTATAAAGACGGCACTTGCGGAGAATTAACTTACATACATGACCGGGAGCTGTTTGATAGGTTAGTAAATCAATCCAAAAATGATGCCAGACAAGCAAAATGCGAATACAACGGTGCGGATTTTGTCTGGGAGAAAGGAAAATCGCCTTGCCGTTGGCACCCATCCATCCACATGCCGAAAGAAGCCGCACGTATCTGGCTTAAGGTTACGGATGTGAGAGTGGAGCGGTTGCAGGATATTACAGAGGAACAAGCATGCATGGAGGGAACAGACCCGTGGGATGAAGTATGTTACAAAAACAACGGATGGCATCCAACGTTTTCAGACCCAGACAGTGGTGGAGACCCTAATATGGTCGATGGATTTCATAAACTTTGGAACTCCACCATCAAGAAATCCGATCTTGACCGTTATGGTTGGGATGCTAATCCGTGGGTGTGGGTAATTGAATTTGAACGGTGTGAGAAGCCAAAAGGAGTGTGATGCAGATGGAACCCATTGATTACACCGCCCTGTACGAGCAGAATGAGGACTTTAAGCGGTACGTTGACAGATATTGCATCAAGCACAGAATCAGCGTTGCAGAAGCCTTACAGCACTATCTGGTGCAGATGGCGGGCAAACAGTACAAGGAGCAGGCAGAAACGATTGTAAGAAAGGAATGAGAACATGGGAAATAAGCATACATTATCTGATTTATACCAAATGCAAGCCATGCCGTTGTCTGCAAAGATACGTATGACAAAGTATAGAATCGACCAGTTTGTAGACAAGTATGGTGAAGACGGTGTATATCTCTCTTTTAGTGCAGGAAAAGATAGTACTGTTTTAGGACATATAATTAGAAAAGTCTGCGGATACAAAAATATTCCCTTTGTTTTTGCAGATGTCCCAACGCAATATCCAGAATTAAAGCAATTTGCCATGACTTTTGATAATATTGTGATTTTAAAACCTAAAATATCTTTCAGTGAAGTTTGCAAAAAATATGGATTTCCTCTGATTAGCAAAGAAGTATCTGAAAGTGTGTATGGTGCAAAAAAATACTTGACAGAGATTATCGGTCAAATAGAATTTGACAGACAGACAGACAGACAGACAGACAGCAACCGCATTATAAATATTTCTACGAAAAAATCACAGGGACAGGAAAATACAGTAAATTTTCGGATGCCCCCTCTAACACTGGATTAATTTTGGAAGAACACCTAAAAGCAATTAGAGGGGGTACGATAAAAAGCATCATTGAATCAGAGAAACTGGCGAATTTACTAAACAGCCGGATGAAGTCGAAAGCAGGAGGAAGCAATCGAAGGCTTGCAATAATGATAGGGATGCTTACAACCGACAAAGAAAATCCGATAAAGGAGAATCCCACTAGAGAAGAAAAAAGCAGTTTTTCGCAAGAAAAATACAAATTTATGCTTGAATCTCCATTTGATATTTCAAACAAATGTTGCACCGTAATGAAGAAAAAACCATTGCACGAATACCATAGAAAAACTGGAAGAAATCCTATAACAGCCACTATGGCGAGCGAAAGCAAATTACGTACGCAGAAATGGCTACAAAACGGTTGCAATGGATTCAATTTAAAAATACCAACAAGTAATCCCATGTCTTTTTGGACAGAACAAGATGTGCTTTTATATATCAAAATCAACAATCTTCCTATATGCTCCGTATACGGTGATGTGGTTATTGATTATGATGCAGAGGGAAGCGCTAATGGTCAAATGGACTTGTCTGAGTTATCTGCTGATTATGGATTGTTTGACACCGGAAACAGACCGCTTAAGACTACTGGATGCAGTAGAACCGGATGCGTGTTGTGTGGTTTCGGGTGTCATCTTGAAAAGCCGGGAGAAGGACGCTTTGAACGGCTAAAGGAAACTCATCCGGGAATGTATAAACTGTTGGATGTTATCGAAAACAATGGAGTTACATACCGGGAAGCTATTGATTGGATTAACGAACATGGAAACATGAACATAAGGTATTAAGAGATTGTTTAATCATGTGCTATTTAGCACAGAAATAAGAGAAAGGAGCCGTAATGGATTTTGGATATTACAACATGGATTGCATGGATGGGATGAAAGAGTTCCCGGATGATTACTTTGACATTGCGATTGTGGATCCACCGTATTTCTCAGGACCTGAACGAAGAGGATTCTATGGTAAAAAGATATCTCCAATAGGTGTACAGAGGATATACGAAAAGTCAGAATGTTGGCAGGTGCCGGATGAAGATTATTTCAAAGAATTGTTTAGGGTGTCAAAAGAGCAGATAATTTAGGGATGTAATTATTTTGAATATCCATTCAGTCCAGGAAGAATTGTATGGGACAAGTGCAATGGTAACAGTGATTTTTCAGACTGCGAGATCGCTTACTGCAGTATGCATGATTCTGTAAGATTGTTCAGTTATATGTGGAACGGAATGTTTCAGGGAAAGTCCATTACTGAAGGAACTATTCAGCAGGGGAATAAGGCATTAAATGAAAAGCGTATCCACCCTACACAAAAGCCGGTAGCACTATATGAATGGCTCCTAAACCGCTATGCAAAGCCCGGAGACATTATCTTGGACACACATGTAGGCAGTGCCAGCAGCTTGATAGCCTGCTACAGAACCAACCATCCATATGTTGGCTTTGAACTGGACAAACATTATTATGATTTGTCCAAAAAGAGATTAGATGCAGAAATGGCACAAATGCGATTATCTGATTTTATGCCGGAGGTGATGCCATGAAAAATAACATTATCATTGACTGCTTTGCCGGTGGTGGCGGCGCAAGCGTAGGAAGTGAAATCAGGAACTAAAAAGTGAAATAGTAACTCAAAATTTGAGTTAAAAAGTGAAAAATTTAATTAAAAATTTGAGTTTCTATTTTAGTTCCACTCAATAATTCAAAAGCAAGTTAAAATCCCCCGGTAATACGTGGGAGAAATCGAACTACCGAGGAAAATTCGGTAGTTCGGTAAGTTAAAAGGTGGTGAAAATTATGGTTATAAATGCAAAATGTAATGGCTGTGAGGAACCTACAAAATATGTGGTTGGCTTTTTCGATGGCAAGAATGGAATCCACGGTTGCCTTTATGATTGCCACAACGAAGAATGCACAATAAAGAAAATAAAGGAAGTGTCTGCATCGAAAGACATTCAGGAAATGGCAAGAATACAGTTAGCCAACGGAGACAAAGGGATGTATGCAGGCTACATTGCAGCACTCAGAAAAGATGCGAAAGTGTCCATGTTTAAGATGGCACAGATTGCCGGATGCAGTTCGGCAGATTACAGCGCATATGAGCATGAGCGGAAAGAATTTGATCCGGAAGTGTATTGGAAATGCAAGGAGTACTTGGATAAGGTAAGAAATTAAGTATGTAACTTAGTATTTAGCAAAGGAGTTAAGCGAGAAATGTGGTCACACGATGAACAGAAAGAAATAAATGACAGCTACGCTGTTATGGCAAGAATAACGTGTAAATATTGCGGAGCAGTAGTACACAAATATGTGGAAAGCCATTATACAGGCGGTTCCAAGTGTGTGATATTGGCAAAGTACTGTAGATTTTGCGGTAATGCTCTTAGGATTTAGTGGAGGAATACTATGGACAATGAGATTATTTCCTTCAATCTAGCAAGAATCGAGCGAGGAAGAGAAAAGCTGTGCAAATGCGATCCACCTCATTACGAGGTCGATACGGTAAACAGGATCGTAAGCTGTCAGGATTGCGGAGCTACGGTAGATGCTTTTGATGCTCTGCTTACATTGGCGAGGCGGTATGAGCTGCTGGAGGATGAACAGCGTAAAATGCTATCTAAAGCCAAAACATACAGTGAACTGGCAGATGCTGAATTCAAACGGATGCGAAAGAATAAAGTATTCCGAGAAATGGAGGAACATTACAGAAAAGGTTTATATCCTATATGCCCTAAATGCGCAGAACCCATTGATCCGGTAGATATTTGGGAATGGACAGCGCATCTGGAGTAAACTGAAATAGAGGGTCAGCCGTTTGACCGTTCAAGATGACCTTATAAACTTCTGAGACGGTACCACGATATTTAGCCTTCTGTCGAAAAACGAAGGACGGTTTTGCTGTTTTTGCGATGAGAAAGCAGCATTTAAACTGAAATTTAGCAAAGGAGACTGGCTTATGAAGTTGTCAAAACTGACTAAGCCAGAACTTGAAGAAATCTTCCGGAACGCCAATTTCACGGAAGAGGAAGAGAAAGTGTTTTGGGATTTGTCTAAAGGAATTTCTCAAAAAGAAATATCCTTTAGACATTCCATTTCTGTAACTACTGTAGAAAGAAGAGTAAGGTCTATAAAAAATAAACTTAAGCGGTTAGAAGGTGATAGATTTGGAACTTTCTGATATGGAAATATTGCAATATGCCGTTAGCAATGGTATGATTGACACGGAATCTTTGCAAAAAAGCATTGAAATGAAAAAGAAAGAGGAGTATCTGAAGAAACACCAATACGCAATCAACAAAGGCAAAGACGGATACTGGAGAACTTATTTGCCAGATGAAGAAAAAGGAAGGAGACTTGTAAAAAAGAAAAGCGAGGAAGATATCAAAGAAGAAGTTATTGAGTTTTACTACCAAAAAGAGCAAAATCCAACAGTTACAGAAGTGTTTTACGAATGTGAAGACCGGAGATTGTCTCTTAAAAAGATATGTAAAGCAACATACGACAGAGACGAGAGATATTTTCTCAGACACTATGGAGAGTTGGGAAAGCGAAGAATAAAATCAATATCAGAAGATGAATGGGGGGATTTTTTAGAGGAAGAAATTGCCGATAAAGAGTTGACACCTAAATCATTTTCCGGTCTAAAAGGAATTACAAGAACATTTCTTAAAAGAGCGAAAAAACGCAAACTTATTGATTTTAATATCGTAGAACTGTTTGATAATCTTGACGTATCTGATAGTGATTTTAAAAAAGTAATAAAAGAAGACTATGAAGAAGTATTCGACGAATATGAAACTGATGTAATGATTAAGTATCTTGTCAGCCACCTTGATACTTCTAATGTTGCGATATTGCTTATGTTTTTAACTGGCGTACGTATCGGAGAAGTTGTAACATTAAGGCATTCCGATTTTTCTGATAATACTTTTAACGTTCGCAGAACGGAGACGAAGTATAAAGATGAAAACGGAAACAATGTTGTTGAAGTAAAAGAGTATCCTAAAACCAAGGCAGGAATCAGAACAGCAATTATACCAAGTGATTATGTATGGATTTGCGATAAAATAAAACACATGAATCCGTTTGGAGATTACATTTTTACAAAAAATGATATTAGGATCACCGCACAGGCGGTTAGACAAAGGCAGAAAAGGCTTTGCAGGAAATTGAAAATTTATCCAAAGCCACCGCACAAAGTAAGAAAGACATATGGAACTATTCTTATGGATAACAATGTGGATAAGAGACTTGTTATGGATCAGATGGGGCATACAGATATTATGACATCAGAAATACACTATCATAGGAACAGGAAAACCATTGAAAAGAAATCGTCTATTTTGAGTAGTATACCAGATTTACAGGCAAGGTGATTTGACTACTATTTTTGCGAAAGTAGTCAAAAGTAATCAACAAAAAACACCTAGAAAGCCAGTAAATATGCGGAAAGTAAGAGGAATAGAGTGGGGTTCGAGCCCCCTTGCTTCCACTCGAAAAAGCTGATAAAATGGGCATTCCCG
>ENA-OZFY01000020-OZFY01000020.1-human-gut-metagenome-genome-assembly--contig:-NODE-20-length-71598-cov-16.285311_pt1 | contig 71598 bp, 83 predicted proteins | sample MGYA00244652_ERZ653650 | MGnify/ENA primary metagenome ERZ653650 (study PRJEB26926, sample SAMN06165117) | human gut metagenome | biome: ENVO:00009003; feature: ENVO:2100002; material: ENVO:00002003... | reverse complement strand
ACCATTTAAGTTTATAATATATGAAATCAGAAAAAGAAACCATTTATGACTATGCTGCAGAACTGAAGCTTCTGGCCTTTAAAGAGGAACTGGAATGCACCCTTTCATTGGCAGCTGAAGAAAACTGGAACCATCTGCAGTTCTTGACGGAATTGCTTGGAAAGGAAAGCGCCAGGAGAAGGGAGTGTAGAAGAAGATCAAGGATAAGATCTGCGGGATTTCCACAAATGAAGTATCTGCATGAGCTTGTTATGGAAGACATGCCCAAAGAGGCACAGGTAATATTACCTGAATTGGAGACACTGGACTTCATCAGACAGGGAAGAAACCTGGTCCTGTATGGAAATCCGGGAACGGGAAAGACGCATATTGCTACGGCTTTAGGAATAAAGGCCTGCCAACAGGACTTTACCGTATTGTTTACTTCAGTGCCGGTCCTGCTTACCCAGATAAGGGAGGCTAAATCAGCAAAGACACTGAGGACGCTACAATTAAGGTTTGAAAAATACGATCTGGTCATCTGTGATGAGTTCGGATATGTCAGTTGTGACAAGGAAGGAGGAGAACTGCTTTTTAACCACCTGTCGTTAAGAGCCGGAAAAAAGGCTACAATCATTACTACTAATTTGGCTTTTAACAGATGGAATGAAATCATAAAGGACAAGGTGCTTGTGGCGGCAATGGTTGACAGGCTTACACATAAAGCTTATCTGGTTAATATGACCGGACTGTCTTATAGGCTTAAGGAAACACAAAAAATGAGACAAGATAAATGAATATTTTAAACTTATAGTAATTTTGTAACAAGTTATGGATGGAGCTCTTTTCAATTAGAATACAGCGCACTTTTCAATTAGTATCTACATGTTTTTGCCGAAAATATGCCCATAAGCATAAAAAAAACACTGCCAACAATAGCCGAATTATTTTTTTTGCCTTATATTTGCAATGTTCTCCTGCGCAATTTTTAAATCTTACGATTATGGAAACAGGAGTTGGTTTCATCAATCTTGATGATTCTGTAAAAATTGCGCTTAACATAGCACTTGCAGTGGCTCGTGAAAATGCGAACGAGTGTTATACACCCTCGCATTTGTTGAAGGCTCTACTTCATAAAGATGTAGGGTTAAGAGATTTTATAATAAGTATAGGCAAGGATTTAGGCTATCTGGAGGAATGGGCGGACGTGTATATCGAACAATGCCCGAAATCCACCCAGTTGTCCGAAATCAAGCCTTCGGAACGGATTGACGCCGTTTTCCGTGCCGCAGACGATGCACGAATCCAGTTCGGGCTGTTCGACATCAATCCCATCTGTGTGCTATTGGCACTGGCAAAGCCCGGTGTCGCTTTTTCCAGCGACCAGCTCAGGTCTTTCCCCATTCTGGAAAAGGATATCCATTCCATATATATAGGTAACGGGCAGCCGGCATGTCCTTCTGCCACTACGGAGAAGTCCTATGCCCCGACTTCCGCCTCATCCTCCTTCTTGGGCAAATACTGTGTGGATCTAACCGAAGATGCGGCCAACAAGCTGCATCCGGTCATCAACCGCGACCGTGAAAACCGTATGGTCATGGAGATACTGGGAAGCCGGAGCAAGTCCAATGTCCTGATTGTCGGTGATGCCGGAGTAGGAAAGACAGCACTGGTTTACGGACTTGCCTGGGAGATAGTCAGCCATAAAGTGCCCTCGTTTCTGGAAGAAACCCGTGTATTTGAACTGGACAACGCCTCCCTGATTGCGGGAGCCACCTACAAGGGGGAAATCGAGGACCGCCTGAAAAACATCCTGAAAGAATTGCGGAATATCGACAATGCAATCCTGTTTATTGACGAAATCCATGTATTGCTGGACAACCGACAAGGAAATACCGGTGCGGGAAATGTATTGAAATCCGAACTGTCGCACGGCGACCTGACCGTCATCGGCGCCACCACCATTGACGAATACCGCAAAATCATCGAGCCGGACCATGCTTTCAGCCGCCGTTTCGAGGTCATACAGGTAAGCGAACCGGACATAAAGTCCGCTATCCAGATGCTACACTCCGTGCAGAAACAATACGTGGACTACCATCATGTAAGAATCAGCAACGAAGCCGTAGCCGAATGTGTCCGTCTTGCCAAACGGTATATCAAAGACCGCCGTCTGCCTGATTCCGCCATCGGTCTGCTGGACATGACGCTCTCCGCCATCAAGATGGTCAATGAAACAGGAAAGAAGAATGTGGAGACCCTGCTATCCGGGCTGGATGAAATAGAAAAGGACGAAAAGGACCTTCAGGAAAAGACCGAAGAACTGAAAACGCTGCTTTTCGTAATGCACAACAAATTAAGCCCCATCCTTTTAGGAGTCATACCCGATGAAGCGGATATCCATGAATTGCAGGAGTATGAAGAACTGACCGGCTATCTGAGAAACGCATTGAACGTCCTCCTCCAATTTGCAGAGAAGAAAATAGAGGAGGTGGGTATCTATGAGGTAGCCGCCGTTGTCGCCAGCAAGACAGGCATCCCTATCGGCAAGATACAGTCGCAGGAAAAGGAACGGCTACTCAATATGGAAGATTATCTGAGGCGACGCGTCGTCGGACAGGACCAGGCCCTGAAGACATTGACGGATGCCATCCTGGAATCCCGTAGCGGCATGAACAAGCCGGGACAGCCCATCGGCTCCTTCTTCCTGCTGGGACCCACCGGTACCGGCAAGACCGAACTTGCCAAAGCACTGGCGGAAGCCCTGTTCAATGACGAGAAATCCATGATCCGTTTCGACATGTCCGAGTTCAAGGAAGAACACTCCGCCGCCCTGCTGTACGGAGCGCCTCCGGGATATGTGGGATATGAGGAAGGCGGCATGCTGGTCAATAAAATACGGCAACAGCCATACGCCGTTGTCCTTTTTGATGAAATAGAGAAAGCGCACCCGTCCGTATATGACATTTTCCTGCAAATCATGGACGAGGGAAAACTGCATGACCGTCTGGGCAAGGAAGGGGATTTCTCCAACTCCATCGTGCTGTTCACATCCAATGTAGGAAGCGAGTGGCTGACCAAGCAACTTGAGTCCGGCAATGTTCCGTCCACCACCCAGATCATGGAGGTGATGGGGCAGTATTTCCGTCCGGAGTTTCTGGCACGCCTGTCTGAAATCGTTCCGTTCTCCCCCATCCGCGAAGACATACTCCTGAAAATATTCGACATACAGTTCAACGGAGTCAGAAAACTTCTGGACAAGCAGGGTATCGGCATAACCATCACCGATGATGCCCGTAAGATGCTTGCACACAAAGGATTCACACCCAAATACGGTGCCCGCCAAGTGGCCGGTGTAATCCGTAACTATCTGCGCAGACCGATTTCACGGCTTATCATCAACGAGGAGCTGGGCAAAGGAAAAAGTCTGGAGGTAGGTCTGGACGAACAGAATGAATTAACCTGGAATATTCACCAATAATCAAGTACACTATGTTTGGATATACCGTATTCTTAAAGATAGGCAACCTGGCTGCCTCCTCACTGACCGACATGTACAAGGACAGCTACCAGCTCATCGGTTGCGAATTCGGATTTGCCCAAGGGATAGATATCAAAGGACAGGCACAGACCGAGGTAAAAGGCGGCACGTTTTATGTAACCTACCCTCATCTTCCCAACCGTGACATGATCCAGTGGATGCTGGATGCCCGTAAATACCAGAGCGGAGCCATCGTAGTCCATGACAACCAAGGCTCCACACTCGAAAAGATACTCTTTGAGAAAGCGACCTGTGTGGATATGGAAATCAGCTATATCCGGCAGGGCAAAAGCTATATTGCGACCAAACTGACCGTACAGGCACAGAAACTGGCATTCGGTACAGAAGAGTTTGAAAATCAGTGGGTGTTTTAAAAACAGCAGCGTTATGGGACTTTTTAATTTTCCGCAAGTGGACAGCAACGTGAATGTCATATTCAGCGTTGACGGCGACGAATATGCAGTGGAACAGTTCAAAATAGGTTTTCACCAGCCAGTAGATAACCTAAAGAACCAACCGGAAGGCGAAGTGCGTGGAGGACGAATCATGATAACCCTTTCGCAGACGGTGAAAAGCAACATCTACGGATGGGCTGTGAAACCGTGGGTGAAAAAGAACGGGGCAGTTCTGTTCAAGACTGGAACGTCCGGAATCGTGTTTGAGGTGGCGTTTACGAATGCATATTGTGTCAATCTGAGACGGGTTATAGAGGCTTTGGGACAAGGATTGTCAACAAGTCTGATTCTATCTCCAGAGAGTGTAAGCGTGAATGGTATTGAATTTGATAATCGGTGGGTAAAGTAATGGGCGATATTCTGAATAATAGAATAATAACTCTAGAGGATTTTGAGTTTCTAAAATCAATAGGAGTTCCATATACAGGTTATGTCAAGGGTATTGGATATACCTGTCCTGTGTATATGCCAGCACAGGCTTTCAGGATTACAGATGGTAATGTGCAATGGAGCAGTTGTGAGTTACACCCTCTTTTTTATCAAGCTATAGATGATAGTCCAGAGCGCATCTTTTTGAGCATGGGATACACTACTGAAGATATAATTGAAAGAATAACTTATGATAATGGTAATGGAACCATAACTGTTGCTGTGGGAAACCGGTCTGTAACTTTTCCAAAAGAACAAGGTAAGGTTAATGTGTATTTGAATCAGGAAGGTGGTAATTATTTTATTTATATAGAAGCTACAGATTCAAAAGGAAATATTCTTTTGAGTGATTCAAAAACGATTCGTTCTTATATACATGAGAAAGGAATTAAACAAGATTTTGACATTACAGATGGAGTGGGCTTTAATAAGGAAATTCTTGATAATATTAATACAGGAATTGGAGCTTTTGGTATTGGGTTAGGTGCGAAAACTGAAATAATAGATTATGGAATAAGAAGTTTTCATGGTTATTCTTGGAAGCAGTTTAATTCACTCGATAAAAAGCAGCAGTTACTTAAAGAGGCTCAAGCAATTGGAAAAACCGGGACTAAATATTTAAAAGGTATGAAAATGCTTGGAAACTGGAGTTCGTATGCTTCTGCTGGTTATTCTGTTTCCTTAATATTTGTAGAAGATGGAAGAACATTGGAAAAGAAATTTGTTAAAGCAGCATTAGATGTGGGATTTACCTATATAGGTATATTGGGACCATGGGGATTTGCTATTAGTTCTATTTACTATTTGGTGGATACAGCTACAGATGGCTTTGGATATTTTAATGAATAAAGTTATGCATAAAATCTTAGAATATTTGTTTTATAAAATTCAAGTATTGACTCGATATATGGACACAAGTATGTATTTAAATATACATGTTCCATTTATTATGTCTACAGTCTTATTATTCTATTTGGCAGATATTGCAATTATATACTATTATATTATAATGGGATATTCACCACAAAAAAATCCAAGTAATGTGTTTTTGGTGGTTTTCATTATTATGATTTTATTATGGAGTAGTCTCTATTTTTATTATCGGTATAAACATAGAAATGAACGAATTATGGAAAGAAAAATTTATGAACATAGTTCTAATGTATGGGCATATCTTTTCATATTTACTCCTTTTATTGTATTATTAGGATTTGCTTTATTTTTTAGGGTGTCCAGTTCTACGCTCTCGTTTTTGGTATTGATTTAACAACTTAAGATATTGATTATTAACTATAACACTATTGTTTTTAGGTACAATTTTAACATACAAAAAAGCATAGCTAATTCATTGAATCAATATATTTTAAAGAGATATGATTATCAGCACTTTGGAACTTGCATCATATCTTTTTTGAACTAAAAGCTGGAACATCAAACTGGACACCCTATTTATTTTTTTAATTTCATTGTTTATGAAAGAGTATAAGGTATTAATAATTTATACAATCTCCAATGATCAATCAAAAAAGTCATTTGAAGAAGAACTGGAGAGATACGGTCTGGAACGGGTCGGGACGCAAGATATCTTTGCCCTTCCCTTAGAGGAATACCGGACAAAGGTACAGGCATTCAAAGCCTACCTGCGAGCCTATGTACGCAAGCATCTGGACAGCCAAGACACGGTACTGTTCGTTGAATCACGCATGAACGAGGAACGGACCCTGACCGCCATGCTGCAAACCAATCTGATGAGTGAAGAAGAATAAAATAACATAAGGATATGAGTGCACAATCGTATATCAAGTTCTGGACAGCCGAACCCTCGGAGCATGAAGAAGTGCAGGCATACGACCTGCTGGGCTACGAGTATGACTTCCGGAAAGAAACCACTCCTAACGGAAAGGTAACCGGGAAGACCTACGGCGGTAAAATACGGGTAAGCATTGCCGGATTTCCTACAGAGGAACTCTTGGAATGGATGTTCAATTCAAGAATCCTGAAGGACGGAGAGGTGATGAACACTTCCGGCCTGCCCGGTACTCCCAAAGAGATCATCCGTTTCAAGGGAGCAAAATGCCTTGATTTCAATGTGCATTCAACAACCAAAGAGAGCCGTACCTCACTATTCATCCACTTCCGGGAAATGGAGACCGGCGATTCGTGTCACTTAAACTTATAATCATGAACTGGTTCACTTCATTGTTCAGAAACAAAAAATCCTCAATGCCGGATGACCGCTACGTGATGCGGCTGTCCGTCTGCCATGAGACATACAGCATTGAAGAGTTCGACCTGCAATTCAAGCGGAATACAGACCGTGACGGATTGCCTGAAGGTGAGGCATACGGCGGATTCGTCACCTGTACCCTCAGCGGGATGCCGGGTGACGAGCTGTTGAGATGGGCCGCATACAGCCACTCCCATGAAGACGGCGAAATACGGATCTACCTGAAGGAGCAACCCGACCAACAAGCGGCATTTGCCTTGCGCTTTGTGGAAGGGAACTGCATCCGTCTGCAACGCAAGGTTGACCGTATCTCCAATTCCAGCAGCATCGTCCTTCTGTTTGCCGCAAGAACACTAAAATTCATAGACGAAGAATTTGAAAACGAATGGCACTGACAAGTATGGAAACAAAGTTTTGCAAATTGCCCCTGGATTTTGAAGCCTTGCTCAGCGAGGATGTGGAAAACAGCCGTCTTGCATCCTGCTCGGAAATCGAGTCCATCGACCAGTTTATCGAACTGCTGATCAGTACGGCTCCCGGCGAACATGCCTTTGACAAGGAGTTCGGCTGTGAGATCTTTTTTCTCGACTTTGAAAGCATTGTCTCACACACCCGTTGGGAAGGACAATTCTCGGAATACATAACCAAGGCAATTACCCGGCACGAGAAGCGGCTTACGGGTGTAAATGTACGTGTCATCATTGATGACACCACCCGACAGGACAATGTATTTGATGCTCCCGCCGTAAAGAAACGTGTACAAGTATATGTATATGGAACCCTGGTACATACCGGAGAAAAACGGTGTTTCTATTATGTAATCTATTTAGGACCGATTTCAACCCGATGAAAGGATTATGAGTACAGAAAAATACAATAAAGAGCAAATCAGAAACCGTATGCTGAAATACGCTGCGGCTTTCTGGGGAATAAAAAAGGCGGAAAACTTCGACCCGGTTGTCAAGCTCCTGCTGGAAGCATTGTCCAACGAGATATATATGCTGGGAGAGGATTTTACCGCCATCGAGACAAGGCTGCTGGAAAAGACCGCCCGAATCCTTACCCCGGACATCCTTACCTCACCCTTTCCCGCACACGGCATCGTACACGCCTATCCCATAGAACCGTGTTACCTGATAACCCGGGAATCGGGCATGTATTACGAGAGCGACTCGCTTACCCGGAAGCTATCGACCGGAAGCGTATCGTTTTATCCCGCCTGCGATACCCTGCTGCACAAAGCCGACGTGAAATATATGGTCTGCGACGACCTTCTCTACCGGATAGCCCCTACCTTGGAGAAGACCATGATTGCCCGTGCAGAGACAAGGATGTCTCCGCGTACCGTCTGGTTAGGAATGGCGGTGGATGAATCCATTTCCGACCTTGAAGACTTTTCGTTCTATCTAGATTTTCCCAACCTTACGGAGAGCTATGAATATCTGCTCCTGCTCCCCTGTACGGAATGGTCCGTAGAAGGGAAGACAGTCGTGATGGAAGGGGGAATCCATGAAAAGACAACCATACAGAAAGAACCAACCCGTGCCTTTTTCCAAGACTATGACGTAATGTCCGTCATAGACAAGGAAGTCATGGATATTTACAGCAAACATTTTCTGAAGGTATCGCAGTCCTTTCCACTCGACGGTTCCTGCAGGAAAAACCTTCCGGACACCCTGCGGTCCTGTTTCAAAGAGGCCGTTCTGGAGAAGATGCAGGACAAGCTGGTATGGGTGAAGATACAGTTCCCCGCCCATTTCACAACGGAAGTCCTTGAAGAACTTCATGCCGGCATCAACATCGTGCCTGTAGAGAACAAGACGCTTCACGAACAGACGACCACCCTTGAGGAAACTTTCAGGGTGATACCCTTGCGCACGGGCAGCTACGAATCCCTTCTGTCCGTACACAGCGTGAAGGATTCTGACGGAAAGAACTACCATGAACTCCTCTATTCCGCAAAGGATTCCACGGAAAGCTATGGAACCTACTCCATCCGCAAAGGAGGATGCGAGCGTTTCGACTCCCGTTCCGCCAAGGAGCTGCTCGGCTATCTGTCCGACCTGCTGGATGACGAGACCCATGCCTTCAATGCCGTATCAAGCATCAAGCTACAGGCACTTACCATCCAGATGGAGCAGCTGATGGCGCAAATGAAACAGACAGCGGACAACATGAACGAGTTCAGGGAAACACCTTATTACCTTATGATTGACGAATTGTCCGGCAAGGGGCAGATTACCGTCAAATACTGGACAACCAACTGTGAGGTAGGAAACCGGATACAGGCAGGCGTAAACCTGTCCCCCAATGCCACCACTTACCTGGACCCGAAGACACTGGCTCTGGTCAGTACCACCTACGGCGGGAAACAAGCCCCCCAAAACAGAGAACGGATTGACATCTACAAATACGCCTTCATTTCGCACGGCCGTGTCCTGACACAGAACGACATAGCCAGCTTCTGCAAAAAAGAACTCGGAGAACTGCTGGTGCGGACAGAAATCCGGAACGGGGTGGAAATCAGCCCGATGCCGCACGAAGGACTGATCCGAACCAAAGAAGTCCATCTGATTCTTGGAACGAAACTGGATGAGCCTTCGCAGGAAAAACAGATAAAAGACAATCTGCGTACCAAACTCTCGGCCTGTTCGCCGGACACATTCAACTACCGGATATTCATAGAATACAATAAAGCATAAATACCATACTTATGAACCCAGTTACCCAACATCTCATTTCATCGTACCTGCTGATGCCGCTGCTGACCGTGATTTTCGGAATCGCGGCCTATTTTATCGCACGCAAGAACAAACTGCTCAACAACAAAAAACTGATTGCGTATCTGCTGCTGTGCGGCATAATCCTTGCCCTGCCCGGCCTGTCCGGATTCATGGACTATAACTTCATGCCTTATGCCTACATCCTGCTGGTCATCCTGTACTGGACTGCCGGATATTACAACCGGCTCATCCTTCGCAAAGTGTTCGCGTCAAGCAAGGAAATGCCTTCTTTCGGCATCCAATGCCTGCTGACGGTTACGGTCATGCTTCTGGGAGCCGGACTCTTTTCCGTAGTGTTCAACCTCTGCAACGAACTCCAGTACGGCATCTGGGCCTCCACCTGCCTGCTGCCCTTTGCATTTCCACTCCTGTATTCCCAAACGGTGAACAGCTATTTCGACATACCCATTGAAATTTATAAAGTATGGAAATATTCGGAGGAATATGACTCGGATACCTTGTACATCAACCGTGAACGGAGCATCGTAATGGATGTGGACATATTCCGCAGGGTGGATGACCCCGCATCGGAACGCATAACCGGCAAGGCATCCGAGGATGTCATCTTCGGGCAGTGGTTCCAGCGCATGATTGACGACTGCAACCTCAAATCACCGTCTTCGCCCATCGTATATAAGAATGAAGGAGGAGCCTATTACGAATGGGTATTCTATACCAAACCGTCCTTTTTCAAGAGACGGCGCTATATAGACCCCGACGTTACACTTGCCGGCAACAAGCTGAAAAGACACGATGTAATCATAGCCAAGCGTGTGGCAAACGAACTTATAAAGTATAACGAATATTAAATAGAAACATTATGATAGGAAAACAGAGCCAAAAGAAAAAATATCCGCTGGTAAACTGGGCGGACGGAATGCCCGTCAACAAAGGGCATTTCACCCAACAGGAAGACCACTTTACGGACCGGTTGTGCGAATACCAGTCGTTTCATCTGAACCGCAATACCTACGGACTCCTGCCATTCAAGAAAGGAGAACCGGTTTCCGGCGATTTCAGCATTACGGAACTCGTTACAGGCACCTTGGAAGTCCGATTGAAACGTTGCCACGCCCTTACTTCCGGAGGTTACCTGATAGATTATGATGCCGGTGAGGATGACGAACTCACCGCCAGTTTCCATATCCCTACAGAAGAGGAAGAAGAAAAGGACAAGCGGTGGGATGTCATACTGATGGCAGACCCTTTCGAGCATCTTCCTTCGGGTATTCCGAACGAGAAGGAAATCAGTCCACGCCAGCCCAATGCCTTACCCAAATATGCGTTGAGCGTGCTGCCGAGCGGACAGACCGACGGAAGCGAGCTGGGAAGACACTTTCTGCTGATCGGCCGCCTGCGCAAGAACGGAAACCGCTGTGAAGTGGACGGAAACTTCATCCCGCCATGCACAAGCATGTCCAGCCATCCGGACCTGAAAGGCTACTATACCAAATTCGGGCAACTCGTGGATTCCATAGAAAAAGCTTCGTTTGACATCCTTGCCAAAGTGGAGAATGCAGAAAAACAGACCAGCCTGGCCACCAACATCGGTATGCTGTGCCGCCATGTCATGCTGTTCATATCCGATATCTACTTCTCCTTCCGCAACGAGGGGCAATACTATTCACCGCTACACTTCCTGAATGTATTCTCCACATTGGCTCACCGCCTGTATGTATGCCTGAGTTTCATGGACAAGGAAGACAAGGAGGACCTGCTGAAATACTTCAACGAATGGAACGGCATCACTCCCGGTGCCTACGAAGGCCTGCTGAGGGAAAATTGCGGGCTGCTGTACAACCACCACAATATCCGCCAACTGATGGTTACGGCGGAACGTTTCCTATACCTGTTCAATGACCTGTGGACAACCCTCAGCCGTCTGGAATATATCGGCAAGCACAAGGAAAACATCGTTGTCGCCGAACGCTCCAGACAACCGAAAGAATCGAGCGAGTCACGCTGGAACATACTGGACTAATCCCCTATAAGCGAACGGACATGACGGAAGAACAAGATAAAATAGTACGGTTTGACGAACATTCCCATTCATTCAACCTGCCGGATACCGACTTCAAGGCGGAAGTGGTGGCCAGCGGACTGAAAGAGGCCGGGTATGATGCAGAGCGTACCCTCATATTCAGACGGGGAGACATCCGGCGCGGATTCTCGAAAGACATCCATGACATCCACCCGGAATATTCCCATTATGACCTGACGGATTACCTGTATCTTTATGTGAACAGGAGAAGCCTTTATGACGAGCTGCCCGAAGGCATATTCCACAAGAACCTTTACCAGTCCGAGAAAATATCGAAGGAACAGGTGCTGGACGAAATCCGCATCCACCGCGAAGAGGAATTTTTCGCCCGCCGTTTCTTCAAGCCTTTCGAAATCTCCCTGGACCATATGCTGGTAGCCTTCCAGAATAAGGAACGCCGCATTGACGAGATGAACGTACATCCGGATTTCGTAAGCATCTTTTCCGGTCAATGGCCCGTACTGGAACTGCTGCCGACCCATCTGGCGGTCATGCTTATCCATATGCTGGCCTATATGGAACAGATTACAGCGAGCCTCTCCAAAGCCGGCGAGTGCATGACCATTCTGACCGGTGTGCCCGTGCATATCAAGAGAGGAGACAAATGCGTGGTGGAAGTGGATTCCTGCCTTATTCCCAAATTGGGAAGCTGCATTCTGGGAGACGACATGGTTCTGGGAAACAGTTTTGCCGACGGCACCTACCAGATGCTGGTAGAAATCGGTCCACTGTCCGCCCGACGGATGGAGAGCTTCTTTCCCGGCGCTGCCGACAGTAAAATACTGAATGCGCTGACAGAACTGTTCCTTCCCTCGGACAAGGAGATACAGATCCGCTACATCATCCAGCAGGAAGATGCCCGGTTCAGGCTGGGAACCCCAACCGAACAAGGCGCCTATCTGGGTATCAGCACCTATTTATGAATATAAAACATCATCCTATATGAAACCGAAAAACAACACAGAAGTAAGGAAAGCCTATCTGAGATTCGCGGGCTATCTGACATGCTGCACCATCCTTGCGGTAAGCATCTTTGCCTGTTTCCTGAAAACCTCCGGCATAGAAGTAAAGCGAATCACGGAGCAGGCACTGGAATATGACCATATCTATGCCAAAGAGCTGTCCCTGTCGAACAGCATGGACTCCATCTACCAGTACATGAAACTGATGAACACTTCACCGCAAATAAACGACAAGCTCCTGCAAAGCGTTGTCAGTACGCGCAAGATGAACCTGCTCAAATATGTCCAAGGCATGGACACCAAAGATTGCAGGCTTTACAGGCAGCTGCTGGAAAACCTCAACATCTTCCTCGGGGTAAAAGACTCCATCCGTCTGCTGAATATCCAGGAAGAGATGGTGAAGAAAGACCTGATGCAGTGCATCCAAGACAACTGGAAAACAAGGCGTAACCTGAATGTGGGTTCCGGCGGCAACAAACAATAAAACGGAAAGCCATGGACAACAACAGAAAGACAATGAACAAACGGGAAATATTCATGGGACATGCCTATGTATTCCTGTTCTTTTTCCTGACAACCGTAGCGTGTTGTCTGGTAATCTTCATGTGGAACTCAGATTTCAAGATGTTTGAACAGAAAGAGTTCGTAAAGATCAAGATGAACCGCATCAAGGATTTCCAGCAGGAACAAGCGGAAAGCCAGTTGCCGGTGGACTCCCTGTTCCGTAAAATAGAAACATTTGAACCGGGCGTTTACGCCCAGTATGAAGAAGACGACATCCATTATCTGATAAACAACCTGCGGAACACATACGAAAGGAACAGCTGGGACAAGCGATACAAGCTGTTCATGCACATTGCCGACTTTTATGCCATGTGGCTGTCCGACAGGAAACAGCTATGGAGTATCGGACAAAACATAAGTCTGTTCAAAGCCAATCTGGAGGAGTGCGAGATAGGCTTGCAGAAAAAGGAGGAAGACTTGCGCTCAGGAACTAAAAACAAATGACATGGGAAAAATTTATACCAGAAAGATTCTGTTCGTAATCGCAGCCATGCTGCTGTGCATCCTTGTCGCCATACTGATCCGGCTGTTCTTTTCCAGCCGCACCGTGCGTATGACACTGACCCCCATAGAGGTGGAAACCGGAGAAACGGTCCATTATGCAGACAGCACCCGCAACGCACGCTCCTGGCTTTGGGAATTCGGCAACGGGGACATATCACACGAACGGAGCGGAGAATACGTGTTCAAGAAACCGGGACGCTACCAAGTGCGCCTTCAAGTGGACGGAGGACTGGAAAGGAAACAGATCATCACAGTACACAGGAGCCGGGATGATTACGGAAGCGACGAGCTTGTCAGGATGAAAGCACCGGCAACCGCCTTTCAAGGAGAAATCGTATCTTTCAAAGGATACGGTCCGTCGAAAGAATGGCGCTGGCAGTTCGGAGAATCCGGAATTGTCGATTCGCGGGAGCAGAATCCACTCTACGCCTATACAGAACCCGGCATATACGAGGTTCTGCTGACTACGGAGAATACCCAATATCCGGTCCGGCACACCATTGAAATCCTTCCCCAATATACGGAGAACGACTCGACAGACGTGCTTGTCATCATCGGCAATGACATCCGTGAACACTTGCAAGCCATCGTGGACGGCAAGCCGTTCAATACCCATTACAATTATATCCTGAAGAAATACCTTTGCGGAAATCCGGACATAGCGGTAACCGTCAACAACAGCAAGAAGAATGATTTCTATTCCTATTGCCAAGGACTGAAAATCATAGCACGCAGGAAAACCCTTATAGACGAGGTGTTCGTCGATATGGGAGACAACCTGAGCAACGAATGTGTGATGCAGCTGATGGTAACACAGCACGAACGCTTTTCCGAACAAAAAAACAAATGAGGCATGAAAAAGAATTGCATATCGACACTCATAAAAGGAGGATGGATTTGCGGGTGCATCATCTGTATGGCATCCTGCGGACCGGTACACCGTTTTATGCGGATAAAGAATGTACCCCGTGAATATATGCGAAACTATTCCATAGAAGGGGTAAAGGCTCCCCGCAGCCAGACACTGCCCAAGCATACCCCGTGGATTGTCTTTGCCAATGAAGCAGGAACATCCTATCTGAGTCCGAGCGGAAAGAACGAGATGCAGTCTGTGAAATACATGGACGCATTTCTCGTCATCAAGCGAAAAGGAGACTGGCTCAGAGTCATTCAATACGACCCAGCCATTCTGAAAAACGGGAAACTGAAAGAATGGAAACAGGCAAAATACTGCGGATGGATCAACCAAAACGACCTGTTGCTGACCCGGAGCGGCTTTACCGACATTGTTACCGGATTCAAAAACAAACAGGTGGTCATGCTGAACGACAGCGTGGCATTGGCCACCCCAAAAACGTATTTTGCCAACGACTCCGTAAAACTGTTCAAAAATACAGACCTGACACAAGAGGCTGGCAAGATTCCATTTTACAGTGTCGTATATCCTTATCAAATATCGGAAGACAAAGGATGCACCCTCGTGGCAGACAAGCCGCAGCTTGACGCAGACAGCATAGGGCATGCTGTCATCGGATGGATAGACGAACGCCTGCTGACCGCCCCCGAACAGCAGCTCCATATAGACATAACCTCGCTGCCGGACAGCACGCTTGTTTTTAAAGACAGGGAACGGAAAGACACCTTGCCGCTATCATCCAACGACCTGAAGCGGAAACTGCAACTTTCGGCCAGCCAGCCTGCTATCCGCTACAGCCCGGTACTGTCCTACCGGAACAATGACACGAGCTTCTGCTTCAAAACCCGGCTTCCGATGCCGGTCATCGACAAACGGGAAAGCTATGTGCTGAATGTCAACGGCAATCCAATCTATTACGGGACTTTCAAAAACAAGATAGAGAAGGACCTGCAAAAAATAAACCTCATGTTTGTCCTGGAAGGAAAAGAGAACACCATCCAACGGTTTCCAGCCGTGGTGAATGCCATCCAAGGACTGCAATCGCAACTGGTGAATGACGACAGCTTTTCTTTCAGGTTCGGTGCCGTGCTTACCTTCAACGAACCGGACAGCCGGAAAGACCCCATCTGCAAACTGACTCCCGACTACATGGAGCTGCTTGATTTCCTTTCCGCCAAAGCACGTAATGCCGAGCAACTGAAACCTACATACGGACGATTCGGCAGCTGGTCCGGCCTTCGGATCGGAGTGGAGCAATTCAACAAATGTCCAGATGAAACCAATATCCTGGTTGTCATCGGCGATAAAGGGTTCAACAGCGAGTGGGCAGACTCCACCTTGGTGAACAAGCTGGTAAAAAACAACTGCCGCATGATCGGCTTCCAGCTCTACGGAGGAGAACCGGATAACTTCAACAACTTCGTGCTGCAAATCGGGAACATGATAGATTGCTCGGCACCACGCATCAGCCGGAAAAAACGGGAACTGATTGTATATCCCGAACAAATCAGAAATGAAAACGAATATGCGGAGGTGAACCATAACACCTATTGTCTGGACTTTCCAAATCGGAGCATGACACAGGGATGGCTGGTGTTTCCGCAAAAGAACGAATCGCTGGAACTGGAAGGACTGACCACCGCCGTGGATTCCATGCTGATACAAGTGAAGTTTGACAATACCCTGCTGAGCAACAGTCTGGCAAGGGCATTCGACGAAGTGGGTACACACCGATATAGGACAGATTCGACAATGACAGCTTATTACCATATCCGCCAGTCGGGGGTACACCCCATGCTATCCGTACTTCCGGATACCGAACCTGCCTGGAGCCTGCCTGCACAGCCAATCGTACTGCCGGACTCGCTGTCCTCCACACTGGACTATTATCTGCTTGTCAACGAAGAGGAGTTCAAACGGTTGAGAAAGTATGTGGAAGCACCCTCCAAGCTGATCGTTGACTATAAATACGAAGCGGTCAAAAAGAAAAAGCAAGCGAAGGTGGATATCTGCGACTGTCCGGACGACTACCTACAGGCAGATGCCGAAGAATCTACCGTACGTGTAAAGACGGACAGCCTGAACGCACCGGAATATGCCTCAACCCGCCGTGCAAGGAGAAAACTGGTCAGACATTTCCTTTCAGAGCGCAACAGGGACAGATATTGCAAGGTAGGGAGAAAGACTTTCCTGAGAATGCCCCTATCAGAGGTCTTGCAAAGGTTTACCTCCTGCCCGACCGACTATCCTTTCTTTGAAGTTTACCGTGTCAAGGACTTGCGGAAAAAGAAAATGATTACGGATGCGGAGCTGGACATGCTGATTGAATATTTCAAGGAAAAGAAAAAACTGCTGGACGAAGCCGCCGGCAAGCCGTTCCAGTCCAACGGGCAGACATACTATTGGATCAGCCGTGACCTATTACCATAGTCATTCACCTGAAACTGTATTATCATGATTTATGAAACTATTCTGAAAATAAGAGGAATGGAGGTGCCGATACTCTATTATAACTATCGGTGCCACATCCGGCACTATGATGACCCGAATCTGAGAAAAATCATACAACTCCACATCCAAGTATGCGAGGAAATCGGCAATCGGGAGTGTCTGCCGGTCGAGGGAGACCTGATTACGCTTGCGTTTGAGTGCAAGGGTGAAGAACAGTTCTTCTATGACTGGCTGAACGAAGGAGCCATGCACAACGGGGAAATCCATTTCATCTACAACGAAGTGGAGATTGCGGACATTTTCCGGTTCTGGGACTGCTTCTGTGTGAAAATAGAAGAGTATATGAGTGTAGGAAACTCTCCGATGATGATGGTGCTGTATTTGTCACCGGGGATTATCAAAAGGAATAATCTGGAGGTTAGGGAGAAGGTGTGGAAGGTGTCGGATGTTTCAATTATATATCAAACTTCTACCGAGAGGAAAGATGATTCGGTTAGCAATGATTCAAATAAGAAAAGTCTTTCTGTAATTTTTGTAAAACCTCCATTTCAATTAAAGAAGAAATTTCAAAAAGATCCATTTTATGAAATTGAAATGAGGAAGCAATTGCAAATGCAGCAGGATGGAATAAATAATATGACTATATTTGAGTGGCTGAAAAATAGGGAGAATTTTAAAAAATATGGGCGTAATCCTAAATCTAAGAAAATTCAAGAAGATTTTAGGGATAGATATAGGAATGCTAAAATTGATGAGTATCTTTTATTGTATGAAGATATGGATATTAAGGCTATAGAGGCAATGGTTGACTCAGAATTGGAAGGCTTAGCAGCATTACATAATCCTGATCAGATAGCAGGAGGATATGTTGATGTGGTGACTCAAATGGGAAATAAAAGAATAAATTCGTCCATTGGGTCACAATGGGGAAGTATAGAAAAAGGTCGTTCTCTTAATATTGAAAATGAATTGTTAAAATTAATAACAGACCCTCCTCCTATAACAGAAGAGGAGCAGAAAAAAATAAAGATGAATGTAAATTTAGTTGAAAACTTAGAAATTGTTAAGTAGTATGTTTGAGAAATTTTTAGAAAGAAGTGGAAATTCTATAAAATTGGAAGAGTTTAGTGAGGATTATATCCGACAATACAATAATTTGGTTTCGGAAAAACTAATTTCTTTTTGGAGAATAGCTGGTATTGGCATTTATTGTAATGGCTTGTTTAGAACTATTATACCGAATGACTATCAGTATATTATAGAGGAATGTTATCCTATGTATGATTATGAAACAGTGACTCCATTTATGATAACTGTTTTTGGAGATATTTTTGCTTATGTTAAGAATCATGTAATTGGAGATTACGTCGTTTTTATTAATATAAGGTATGGAACTTTTAAAATTCTATCAGAAAATATTGACATATTGTTAAATATAGTAATTTTCAATAAGAGTTGTCTTGAAAATTGGTTTTTATTGAATGAATATAATACAATAAAGGAAGTGAAGGCGATGCCTAAGATAGATGAATGTTATGGCTATGTTCCTGCTTTAGTTGCAGGTGGAAAGGATTGTATTGATAATATTCAAATAGTAAAGATTGCTCCTTATATTGATACGGTTATTCAATTAATGGGCGATTTAAAAAGAATTAGATAATATCAAATCAACACATATGTTACAGAATGTTTTTAAGGTTGATACAATAGTTTATGTTTCAATTAATTTAAATTATGATTATAGTATATCTTATATGGAAAATATAGCCCGGAACTTCACGAAGAAGTATCCAAGCTATCTTATCCATAAGAAAAGCGAAGACAAGATAAAAGCCTTTCTGACCGACAGGGTGAAGACCAAAGTGGAAACCTTTGTGAATGCAGAGGCAAAGAACGTGGCAGTAACCGAGGTGCGAGAAATAGCAGACCTGATAGCGGAATATGAAGGTGCAGAAAGTTCTTCATCTTTTGGACCCCATCCTACGGATTCCCCCTCTTTAGGAAACACCGGAGTGGAGCTTGCCATGAGTGTAGACACAGGCGCATCGGACATCCGTCCTGTCAATGTAGCCAAACCCACGGGGGCAACAGGAAAACCCAAGATAATGAAAAGAAGTGTCATCCGTGTAACCATGGAACTGGAAGTGCAGATGGAAACCAAACAATACTTGCAATTCCTGCAACAGATTCCAGACCTGTTCAGCCTGCATGAATTCCCCAATTTGAGATGCCGCGTGATATGCAACCAGAAAAAGGCAACAATCAACGAAGAGCCAGCACCGGTTGAAGTGAAGGTTTTGGATGACAGAAAATACCAGCGGTGGTTTGTTGCCTTTACACTGTTGATGGTATGCTGCATGGGCGGAATCATAGCCCTGTTCTTTTCCATTCCGAACCTGTACAAACAGGACATCCACTTCCTGCGGAACGATACGATTCATCAGGAGTTTTCCATTTCCAACAGCCGTATTGACTTGAAGGATGTAAGCCTGACGAATCATGGCGGGAAAGACACACTTGTCATCAAGGATAAAAAGATAATCATAGCCAAATAAAAAGCAATGGAAAATTCGATTCAGATACAAGGGATAAGAAACATGCTATCCCATAGCGGATGCCCGGAAGACCTGCTGGAAAGTTACCTGCAATTCCTACAAACCGAAGGCCAACAGGTGCAGATTGTCAGAGGAGAAGTCTTTATGATGTTTGAAAAGGAAGCGCAATACCGCAAGAGAAGGAATGAAAAGATGAAAGGAACCGTAACTTTCTGCAAAAACACGAAGAACGATACAGGGGAATACAATACAGGAGTGTTCATCGGAATGGAATTTATCCAATGCTGCTTCAACCATGGGATTCCTGCACGGGTGCTGAATGTGCGGAGAGTACATGGGGAAGTGACGGAGATTGTCGTGGAGTTCGGGAAGTAGATGAAAGGAATACCCCTATTGCAGAGCTCCGACCTAATAATATGTGGGGGAAATTGATGGGAAAATCCCCCCACACACTTCATCTTGATATTTAATGAGAGGAAGGATTACTCCTTCTTGGATGTTTTTTCATTATCCAGCCCCAATCGCTTGCATAACTCCGGATCGTTTTTGATACGGCCCATCTCTTCGTTGATGATGGCCTGCGCGTCCGACTTGATCTGGTCGTAGTTACGCTGAATCTGCTGCATCATGATGTCATTACCGTCCTTGTCCTTGAATTCGTTGATGAAAGGGATTTTCCTGTAGGCCTTTTCTTCCGCACTGACCGCCGCATGGTCTACAACAATTTCGGCATGGAATATTTTCTGTTCTATCTTCTCGCCAAAATTATCCGCCACAGCCCCGACAAACGTACCTTGCGACAGATTGGCAATCTTGGATGCCGGGATAAGCGAGTCAAGCTGCGTGTTGATGGAAGTGGAAACATCCTGACGGTTGATGGAAACGGACTGACGCTGCTGGAGCACCTTGCCGAAGCGTTCAGAAAGTGTCTTTGCGGTTTCTCCGACCACCTGCCCGCTGAATATATTTCCTACCGTGTTCTGAATAACCTTGGACTCCTTTTCACCATAATCGCGGGTCAGCTGGCTGAAATCCTGAAAACCCAAAAGTACGCCCACCTTGTTGCTTCGTGCCGTTGCAATCAGATTGTCAAGCCCCCGGAAATAAATGGTGGGAAGCTCATCGATGATTACGGCACATTTGAGCTGTCTTTTCTTGTTGATAAGTTTGACAATACGGGAATTATATAGTCCGAGTGCAGCCGAATAGATGTTCTGCCTGTCCGGATTGTTGCCGACACAAAGTAATTTGGGTTCTTTCGGATTGTTGATATCCAACGAAAAATCATTTCCTGTCATCACCCAGTATAGTTGTGGGGAAATCATACGCGTAAGGGGGATTTTTGCCGAAGCAATCTGGCCCTGGAGCTGATCCTGCGCCCCTCCTTTCCATGCATCCATGAAAGGAGAAAGGTAGTTTTCCAACTCCGGATAGGAAGTCAGGACGGTGAACAGGTCCGAATAAGGCTTGTTCAGTAATTCCACCGCATGCGGGAACGTACAATAAATCCCGTTCTTGTAAATCTTCAAATACCAGATTATTGCAGCAAGCAGAATGATGGGGGATTCTACAAAAAAGTCACCCTGCTTTTCAATCCAGGTGCGATTGAGGTTGAGCATTATCGTATAGCTCGCCTCGTACGCATCGGAAATGTCCGTCATAAATTCCGGATTGATAGGATTGCATCGGTGAGACCTGCGCGGATCGTCGAAATTTATGACATAGAACCGGGGCTTGACCTCGTACTTGTCCATATTCTTCAACAAAGAATTATAGGCTATGGTGGACAGGTCATCAAACTTGTAATCGTAGATGTAAATCGCAAAGCCCTTGGCTATAAGCTGGCGTATGTAACTGTTGACTATCGCATAGGACTTGCCGCTACCTGGTGTCCCGATAACCATGCAGGCACGGAAAATATTGACAATATTGACAAATCCGTTATTCCAGCGTTTTTTATAATAGAATCTCGTTGGGAGATTTACCGAATACTCATTCTCCATCAGTCGGGTTTCCTGCATGAAACTCTCATTTTCCATATTGAACACATCTTCCATGAGGTTGTGCCTGTAAAGGCGGCTCATCCATAGCCCCGACATCAGCAGGGCGAGATAGCCTGCCGTAAGAGTAAAAATATAGAATGCGGTATTTGCCGCGTGCGGCAATGGCAGCTCAAGCAACCACCAGTTTAGAAAGAACAGTGCGCATCCTGCCACCAGCGCCGCATAAATTTTAGGCCAGGTTATCTTTTCACCTTTGACTCCGTGCGTACCCAGACAGGAAACGGCCAGCAGAAGCACTGCCAACAGTTTGCTCCAGAGAATGCAGTTGAAAATCCCGGTCGTATTATTGAAATTCACCAGAATCCTGTCCATCACCGCAAGGTTCAAGTGCCACGTGGTGATACTCGGATAACAATACACATAGACGTGTACCACCAAAAGAAAAATACTCACGGCCCTGCCAAATTCCATGATCTTGGCAAGCGCCCTCAAATCGTCTTCCTGCTGCATAAGAATTGTATATAAATGGGTTGATACTTGTTTTGTCTAAATGCCACGTTTGCGTCCGGTCTTCTTCTTTTTCTTCATGCGGCGTGCAAAGGCTTCCTCCTCATAGTCACGCGGGTTGGTTTCCATCGAAAGTATGCCCGCCGCCAGTTCGAGCGTGCTGCCGGATTCGTGGCGGTGATGCTGCCGAAGTTCTGTAGCGGAATGTCCGCCCCGTTCCTTTTCGGGTATGTTTTCCAACCATTTGAAATAGTCGTTGAACACATTGGCGGAAAACTCCTTGCCCATGCGTGAACCGTTGAACACTTCCCGTCGGTCGTGGTCAATGAAGGTGACACCGTAGATACGTCCCCGCTCATTCTCACGGAACACCACATCGATATTTTTTTGCCCCAGCAGTTCCACAAACCGTTTCCGTGAATCCGCCTGCCGCAAGGCACGGGCGATGTCCGCCTGTATGGAGGGTGCCCATTTCCCCTCTTTGAGAGCTTTCAGATTCATCAACATCCGCTTTTCCAACAGTTCATTCTCGAAGCGTTTTCCGAAACGTGAACTCTTGAACGGCGGACTGACCACCTTGCCGGTATCATCCGTGGCAGAATAGACAATGCCGGTGTAGGGTATGCCGGTGTACTCCCCCCTGACCTGTTTCGCCTCGATGTTGAGTGTGGAAAGCAGTGCGCTGTATTCCCCGAAAGTCTGGAAACGGTAGCTTTCCAGTACGGCTTTAAGGGTGTTGCCTACCTGATGGCGGACATCCCCCAAGGAAGCATCCACCTTTTTTAGTTCCGCTTTCGGATTCCGCCTTTCCGTGTCCGCTCCGTTGCGCAAGCCGAAATCCGTTTCCAGTTCCCGACAGGCGGTCATGGAACGGCGGTGCTCGTAGGCGTCACTGATCTTTTTTCCCTGTCCGTCTACACAGACACTGACGATATGAATGTGGGCATTATGGGTATCGGCATGTTTGTAGGCTATGTACGGCTGATTCCCATAGCCCATTTTCTGCATATACCGTTCCGCCAACTCTACCAATTGCCCATCAGTCAGCTGGTCTTCCGGTGCCGGAGAAAGGGAGATATGCAGGACGGGCTTCTCCGTATTGCGGTTTGCCAGCAGGTAGTTCTCAAAAGAGAGCAATGCCAGACGTATGTCCTCACTGGGCAATCCCAATCTGTCGGAAATCATGCGGTTGCCCGAAAGAATCTCGGCGGTACCTGCCGTTACCTTGTCGTAGTTATAGGCAAGTGCTCCGTAAAGGCTTGTTCCGTGACTTATTTTTGCAACCATTTCCGCTCGTATTCCTGGGTTAGCACCATGACTTTTTTACATACAAGCATCAGTTCGATGCTCAGTTTCTCCAACCTGTAGAGCAATGCCATCGCACGTTTTTCCCCGAAATTGTTCTTCAAGGTCCGGACAACCTGATTGTAGTTGTTTCCGACGGCCTGAAACTGCCTGTGGAATTCGGTCAGTTTGATGTAGTAGTCCATTGTCGCCTTGTCGATTTTCACAACTTTAATCTGTCCCGAAAAGATGGATTTCTTGATGAACAGCGTGCGGTCCCCGGCTCCCGAATCCGCCAGCAATTTTTCAAATCTTGTGTTCTCCTCGGCGTTCAGGCGGAAGCTGTACTTGCGGTCCGCCGGATCACTCTTGGGCTTTCTGCCCGTCCTTGTCCCTGTTGTTTTCTCCATGCACATGAGATTTTTGGTTTGTACTTTTTTCTCTTCCGGAATCCGCGACTTTGGAGCGGATTCCCCCGGCTTTTAGCCGGGCTAGTTGTTTTTGTCGGACAAAAGACTTTTTGTCGGACGAAAACACAACTTGCTCTGTTCGCTTGAACAGAGAACCCTCCTTCGTCGGATTGCTGCGCGACGTTCACGGAACGCTGTGATCCGACGAAGTCAGTTCTTTTCCATCGTCTGATTCCGATTTTGCAAAATTAGACAGTGATAACCGATTGGTAAACAGCGTTTGATATGACATTTGATGACATCTGATGACATCTGATGTCAGGTAGGGGAAATGTTGGTGGAAGTTTCAAAAATAGCCGCTACTTTTGGCACAGTGCATGAGGGCATACATTGAAACATTGTCCTGTAAGGGGTATTGCTTGCCTGCCACAGGTGGTGCATGGTGTGAATGCGGCATCATCCATATATGTGCAATGCCATATATGCTGCACGACAATCCTGCATGACGGAATACATTGCATCCGTGCAATGCAGTATGGGATACATTGAACCCCATATTGCATGAATGCAATGCACCTTATATGGCAATGCCCATCGGCAACCGGTATTACACTGGTGCAATATGGTATGCAATGTATTCATGCAAACCGGCAAACAATGCGTCATTGCCGTATACCAACGGATGCATTGCCGTGTGATGAAACGAAAAAATCCGGACAGATATGAAACAAATTATACACTCTAAATTCAAGCCTATGAAGAAAGAACCTTTATTTGTCGCTTTGAGCAACCAGAAAGGCGGTGTGGGAAAATCCACGTTCACGGTATTGCTCGCCAGTTACTTCCATTACCTGAAGGGGTATAACGTACTGGTGGTGGATTGTGATTATCCACAGCACAGCATCAGTACCATGCGGAACTGGGAAGTGGGAAACATTGAGAAGAACGTGCATCTGCAAAACCAGCTGGTGGAACAGTTCGGAGCAAGCGGTAGGAAAGCCTACAGCATCCTGAACTCCACTCCGGAAGAAGCCCGGGAAACGGCCGGACGCTTTCTTGAAAAATCGGAGCTGGATTATGATCTTGTCCTTTTTGACCTTCCGGGTACCGTAAATGTGCCCGGTGTATTCCAGTCCGTAATCAATATGGATTATGTATTCACCCCCATCACGCAGGAAAGAATGGCAATGCGGAGCAGCATGTCTTTTGTCCTTGCCATCCGGGAATACATGCACCGGCATAAGGATGTACCCTTGCGTGGTATCCATATGTTTTGGAACCGGATGGACAAACGTGTTTCCAAAGACCTGTATAACGGCTATACTGAAATTTTCCGTTCGCTGAAATTGCCGGTACTGGAAACCGTCATTCCCAGTGCAGAACGTTACAAAAAAGACTCCGGAATGAAAGGGCCTCTGTTCCGCAGCACTTTGTTCCCTCCATCTTCCTCCGCAATGAAAGGAAGCAGTCTGGACCTGCTGGCAGCGGAAATAGAAACCATACTGAAACTTCAATAAAAACAATTATGACTACCAAAAGAAGAACGGATTACCAAGTGGATGAGGAGGCATTGAAACGCATGATGGCAGGAGATGTGACCGCTTTGGAAAGAACGGTTCCTCCGGAAGAGGAGCCGGAAACAAAAAGTCAGGCTGGACCTTGTTCGGAGAAACAGGAGAAGAAAAGCGGTTCTTCCAGACAGCAAATAAAAAAAGCACCGGATGGAGCGGCTGATTCAGATGAATACCGGAGCCGGTTTCTGAAAGTGAAACTGTCGGGAGCAAGAAGGCAGACCTATATTAACGATACATTGTACAGAACTGTTGCCAAAGTATTGCCGGTCATTGCACCGGAAATGTCTGTCCCCATGTTTTTAGGAAGTGTACTGTCAGACCATCTGGAAAGGTATCAGCATATCATCAATGAAATATATAATCAAGAAGCAACTCAAAAGCCAATAGAATGGAAGAAATAGTTTATTTATCAATACGGTTCGGCTGTACCGCTTATCTGTTATATAAGGTATGGAAACAAAAAGAGAGAATAGGTAAAATCTGTGATCTGCTTTGTACTCCTCGCAATCGGCCACAAGCAGAAAAAGACAACGGTGAACCGGGAAATGCACAGGATGTGATGGGAGCTACCCGCTTTGTCTATCTGGACGAGAATGCCGGGAAGACCGTCGCCCCTTACATGAGCCAGCAACTGGAAACCGGAAGTGATTTTATCGGAGCGGATAAGGATATTCCGGAAGATGAAGTGGAATGCAAACTGCCTTTGGAGGAGATGAGAATGCTGAAAGATGAACAGGAGGAACTGGACAGCCGCTCTCCCGAAACGGAAGCCATTGCTCCGATGGTTACTCCTGCTGACCTGCTCAATGTAGGCGACGTGCTGCTTAACCTGAATGGCGCCGGCTCGGACGAGAACAAATCATACAGGGCGGCCATGACACTGCATTCCATCCGGGAAACGGACATGTTTGAACTGTTCTCCTCCCAGGTGGAGAACAAGAAGCTGATTGAGGAACTGATGGGGAAGTATGTGGATAAGGAAGGGAATGCGTTGCCTTTGAAAAGAGAGAGGAAAGAAAGCAAACATGTTACTGACTGGAGGAATCTAGTCTGAAAAGGCAATATTTATCATGTTCGGAAAATCCTGTATGCGTTAAAGTATATGGGATTTTTTATATGATGTACCCATTTAACGAAAACATGCAACAGGCATTCTTCCAAAGTGGAGGAAACCTGTTTTTTCTTTTTCATCCGTTGTACGGCAAAGACATCTGATGACATTTGATGACATCTGATGACACCTCTGAATCATAGCGTATTATCCCCATTTATCTTTGTTGTCGAATTCAAATTTATGTCTTACCCAAACGATTCGACAATGAAAAGAAGAATCCTTTTTTCTGTGATGTGTGCGGTCATCGCCGCAAACACCTTTGCGCAGGGCCAGGGCCTTGCGGGTATCAACGAGGCAACCAGCCTCATGACCTCGTATTTCGATCCCGCCACCAAACTATGCTATGCCATCGGTGCGGTGCTTGGTCTGGTAGGCGGTATCAAGACCTATGGCAAATTTTCCAGCGGAGATCCTGACACTTCGAAAACCGCCGCCAGCTGGTTCTTTGCCTGTATCTTTCTGATCGTAGCCGCCACCATCTTACGTTCCTTCTTCCTCTAAAGCCTATGGAATATCCGGTAAACAAAGGTGCCGGCAACCCCGTCGAGTTCAAAGGACTCAAGTCGCAATACCTGTTCGTCTTTGCCGGAGGGCTTGCGATGGTGCTCCTTATGGTAGTCTTTCTTTACCTGACGGGGGTGGACCAATGGATATGCTTATCCTTCGGAATCCTGTCCGGCAGCCTGTTGGTGTGGGTGATATTCCGTTTGAATGCCCGTTACGGTGAACACGGGCTGATGAAGCTGCTGGCTGAAAAACGACATCCACGCTATCTGATTCACCGCAAGAGAGTTTTCAGATTATTCACAAGAAGAAAAAAACAACAATCATGAGAAATGTATTAAAGGCGGAAACGCTGGAACGCAGATTCCCCCTGCTATCGGTAGAAAACGGCTGTATCGTGAGCAAGGATGCAGACCTGACCGTGGCTTTCGAAGTGGAACTGCCCGAACTGTACACGGTAACGGCAGACGAGTATGAGGCCATGCACTCCTCCTGGATCAAAGCCATGAAGGTATTGCCGGAACATAGTGTCGTCTGCAAACAGGACTGGTTCGTCAAGGAAACCTACCGTCCGAAGACCGATGACGGAGAACAGAGCTTCTTGACACGCAGCTATGAGCTGCATTTCAATGAAAGACCTTACCTGAATCACAAATGCTACCTGTTCCTGACGAAGACAACCCGCGAACGCAGCCGTCGGAAGAGTGACTTCAATACCCTTTGCCGGGGATTCCTGTTGCCCAAAGAGATAACCGACAAGGATGCTGCCGCCCGCTTTCTTGAGGCGGTGGAACAGTTCGAGCGTATTATGAATGATTCCGGACATATAAGGCTTCGCCGTCTGGAAACAGACGAAATCACCGGTACGAAGGAACGTCCCGGACTGGTGGAAAAATACTTTTCCCTCTCGCTGAAGGATGAGACCGCCGTATTGCAGGACATCTGCCTCAAGCCCGGCAGGATGCGCATCGGTGACAAACGCCTCTGCCTGCATACCCTTTCCGATACGGAAGACCTGCCCGGCAGACTTTCCACGGACATGCGCTACGAGAGGATGTCCACGGACCGCAGCGACTGCCGCCTCTCCTTTGCCGCACCCGTAGGACTGCTGCTGTCATGCAACCACATATATTCGCAATACGTGTTCATCGACGACGCACAGGAAATCCTGCAGATGATGGAGAAAAACTCGCGCAATATGCTCTCGTTGTCAAAATACAGCCGGAGCAATGCCATTAACCAGGAGTGGACGGAGATGTATCTTGATGAGGCACATACCAAAGGAGTGCTTCCCGTCAGATGCCACTGCAACGTCATCGCCTGGGCGGAGGATGCGGAAGAGTTCCGCCGCATCAGGAACGACACGGGCAGCCAGCTGGCCATGATGGAATGCACGCCAAGGTATAACACCATTGACACACCGGTCATCTATTGGGCGGGAATCCCCGGAAATGCAGGCGACTTTCCATCTGAAGAATCCTTTTATACCTTCCTGGAACAGGCCGTATGCCTCTTTGCCGGAGAGACCAATTACAGGAGCTCGCCCAGTCCGTTCGGCATCCGGCTGGCAGACCGCCAGAACGGGATACCGGTGCATGTGGATATTTCCGACCTGCCCATGAAGCGAGGAATCATCACCAACAGAAATAAGTTCATTCTTGGGCCTTCGGGCAGCGGAAAATCCTTTTTCACCAACCACCTTGTCCGCCAATACTACGAACAGGGAGCGCATATCCTGCTGGTGGACACTGGAAACAGCTACCAGGGGCTGTGCAGGATGATCCATGACCGTACCAACGGGAAGGACGGGATTTACATCACGTATGAAGAGGACAATCCGATATCCTTCAACCCGTTCTACACCGAATCCGGAAAATTCGATGTGGAGAAGCGTGACAGTATCAACACGCTGATACTGACCTTGTGGAAACGGGAGGACGAGTCGCCGAAACGTTCGGAGGAGGTCGCTCTTTCCGGAGCAGTGAACGCCTATATCCGAAAGATTTCGGAGAACCGGAACATCAGACCGGACTTCAACGGTTTCTATGAGTTTGTCGCCGATGACTACAGAAGAATGATTGAAGAGAAAAAGGTGCGTGAGAAGGATTTTGACATTGACGGTTTTTTGAACGTTCTGGAACCGTTCTACCGGGGCGGAGATTATGACTTCCTGCTGAACTCCGACAAGGAACTGGACCTGACAGGCAAACGGTTCATCGTATTCGAACTGGACAATATCAGCAGCAACAAAGTGCTTCTTCCAGTGGTGACACTGATCATTATGGAAACTTTCATCGCCAAGATGCGCAGGCTCAAAGGTATCCGTAAGATGATATTGATAGAGGAATGCTGGAAAGCCCTGATGTCCGCCAATATGAGTGAATACATCAAGTACCTTTTTAAGACCGTCAGAAAATATTTCGGCGAGGCTGTGGTGGTGACACAGGAGGTGGACGACATCATCAGCTCCCCGATTGTGAAAGAGGCCATCATCAACAACTCTGACTGCAAGATCCTGCTTGACCAGCGGAAATACATGAACAAGTTCGAGCACATCCAGCGGCTGCTCGGTCTGACCGAGAAAGAGAAAGGGCAGATTCTTTCCATCAACCAGGCGAACCATCCCGGGCGCTTCTACCGGGAAGTATGGATAGGGCTTGGAGGAACCTGCTCGGCAGTATATGCCACGGAAGTGAGCGAGGAAGAATACTTCACGTTCACGACCGAGGAGTCGGAGAAACTGGAAGTACAACGGATTGCCGGAGGACCGGAGGGCAGTCTGGAAGGAGCCATCCGCCGTCTGGCGGAGAAAAAGCGAGAGGAACAGAAACAGGTATCAAACCCGAAATGAAAACGATTATGAGAAACAGACCCCTTATGAGGCTGGCGGTATGTCTGATAAGCATGGCCGCCATGATATTACAGAGCTGTTCGGAAAGCGGTATCGACCGCGACAAGATCTGCGGAACGTGGACCAGCGTGGAAGGCAGACCTGACGTGCTGGTATACAAGGAAGGAGAATGCTATAAGGTGACGGTGTTTTCCCGTAGCGGGAGAACCCGAAGGCTGAAGCCGCAGACTTACCTGCTGGTGGAAGAAAACGGAAACCTGTTTGTCAATACGGGCTACCGTGTCGATGTGTCCTACAATGAGGCAGTCGACGTGCTGACATTCTCACCGGGCGGAGACTATGTAAGGAAGGAGGAACGGGCATGAAGGCAAGAACGCTTCTGATCGGAACGGCATTTGTACTGGGCGTTACCGGAGCACGCGCCCAATGGGTGGTGACAGATCCCGGCAATCTGGCCCAAAGCATCATAAACATGTCGGACAATATCGCCCATACCTCAAAGACGGCAGTCAATACGGCAGAAAGCTTTGCCGAGACAGTAAAGATCTATGAGCAGGCCAAGAAATATTACGACCAGCTGAAATCGGTCAACAACCTGATACAGGATGCCCGCAAGGTGCGTGACATCATCCTGATGGTGGGCGACGTGTCCGACATCTATGTAACCAACTTCGGCAAGATGATGAACGATGAAAACTTCTCACCGCGCGAACTGGACGCCATCGCCTTCGGTTACACCCGCCTGCTGGAAGAGAGCAACGGCGTGTTGCAGGATCTGAAACAGGTTATCAATGTCAGTACCCTGTCCATGACCGACAAGGACCGTATGGACGTGGTGGACAACTGCTATTACGAGATGCGCCGTTACCGCAACCTTGTGAGCTATTATACGAACAAGAACATAGCCGTAAGCTACCTCAGGGCCAGAAAGAAGAACGACCTGGAACGTGTGATGCGGCTCTATGGGAATGAAACCTCCAAATACTGGTAGCCATGATGCCGTTGTCGATAGATTTTGCCAACCTGCACACCATACTGGCAACCCTGTATGACGAGATGCTTCCCCTTTGCGAGGACATGATGGACGTGGGCAAGGGACTTGCCGGACTGGGTGCGTTGTTCTACGTTGCCGTCCGTGTATGGCAGTCGATGGCACGTGCCGAACCGATAGATGTTTATCCCCTGCTGCGTCCCTTTGCCATAGGCATCTGCATCCTGCTCTTTCCCACGCTGGTGCTCGGCACGCTGAACAATATTCTCAGTCCCATCGTGCAGGGCACACACAAGATGCTCGAAGGACAGACGATGGATATGGAACAGTACCGGATCCAAAAGGAGGAACTGGAAAAGGAGGCCATGCTCCGCAATCCCGAAACAGCATATCTGGTAAGTGACGAGGAGTTTGACCGTCAGCTGGATGAACTGGGCTGGTCAACCATAGATACCGCCTCCCGGCTGGGCATGTATGTGGAAGTCGGGATGTATAATCTGGAAAAGAAAATCCGGGATGCATTCCGCAGCCTGCTGGAGCTGATATTCGCAGCGGCATCGCTGCTGATAGACACCGTGAGGACTTTTTTCCTGGTCGTACTCTCGATACTGGGACCGGTAGCGTTCGCCTTCAGTGTATGGGACGGATTCCAGTCCACGCTCGGACAGTGGTTCACGAGATATATTTCCGTTTACCTGTGGCTTCCGGTCAGCGACCTGTTCAGCACCCTGCTTGCCAAGCTTCAGGTACTGATGCTTCAGAATGACATTCAGGAACTGCAGAACAATCCGGACTACTCGATAGACAACTCGAACAGTGTCTACATCATCTTTATGCTGATCGGGATTATCGGATACTTCACCGTGCCTACGGTAGCAGGCTGGATAGTGCAGGCAGGCGGTGCCGGAAACTTCAGCCGTAACCTGAACCGTACAGCCACCAAGACAGGGGGGCTTGCAGCCGGAGCAGGCGGTGCCGTATTGGGGAATATCGGAGGCAGGCTGAGGGGCAAATAAACCCTGCGGAGCCTCCTTCCCATGAGTCGGGCAACCCAAGATGACGGGTCCGGTGACTTGTCGGAACGGGATGTCCCGTCATACCGGAAATATTTATTCATTCAAACCAGACATCAAAAAAATGGAATTCAAGTCATTGACAAACATTGAGAGCAGCTTCAAGCGCATCCGCCTGCTGCTGGCGGTCTTTGCCTGCTGCTGTGCGCTCGTTACCGGATATGCGCTGTGGAGCTCATACCGCTTTGCCGAGAAGCAACGCGAGAAAATCTATGTGCTTGACGGGGGCAAATCGCTGATGATGGCCCTTTCGCAGGACCTCTCACAGAACAGGCCTGCCGAGGCGCGGGAACATGTAAGGCGCTTTCACGAACTGTTTTTCTCGCTCTCACCCCAGAAGGATGCCATCGAGCACAATATCAACCGTGCCCTGCAACTGGCAGACAAGAGTGCCTATCACTACTATGTGGATTTTGCCGAAAGAGGGTATTACAACCGCCTGATTTCAGGCAACATCAACCAGGTGGTGCATGTGGACAGCGTGGTGTGCGACTTTGCCGCCTACCCTTACAAGGTGCGGACATACGCCCGGCAGCTGATTATCCGTGAAAGCAACGTGACCGAGCGCAGCCTCGTAACTTCCTGCTCGCTTCAAAACACAGGACGTTCGGATGACAATCCCAACGGATTCATTATCGAGCAGTTTACCGTGCTGGAGAATAAGGACATAAGAAGTGCGGAACGATGAGGGGAAAACGCGGATTCTTCGGCCATGCGGACAGCCGGGTACGGCTGTTCTGCCGGCGGCTGACAGGAAAGCAGCGCATCCTTCTGGCAGGCACGGTCTCGTTCCTGCTTGCTGCCTCCTGTCTGTACTCGATTCTCTCCTGTGTATCCCGTTTCGGGGAGCCGGGCCAAAGACCGGCAATGGGACATATCCGTTCCGTCGTGTTCCGGTCGGAAAGAACAAGAAACATTCATTCAAACATCCATAAACATGAAAATGGACTTTCAGAAAATCAGGGAACGGCTCGGAGTGTCAAATGACAAGCCGCTGACTCCCGAAGAGAAGCGCCGGCGCGCAAAGTATATTGTCTATCCGTTTCTCTGCCTGCTGTGCATGGGGTTCCTCCTGCTGGTATTCAGTCCGTCGGAAAAGGAGAAGGCGGAAATGGAAAAAGGCAAGGGTTTCAACGTGGAGATGCCTTCACCGGAAGATTCGGAAATGGAGGGCAACAAGGTAAGCGCCTATGAGCAGGAAGCACTGGCAAAAAAGGAAAAATGGCGCAGGGGAACCTTCCAGGAGATGTCCGAACTGCTCAACAAGGGCGGTCAGGATACTGCCGGTCTTACTGCAGGAAAAGCAAACATGGAACTTCCGCCGGAACCGGAAAAGGGGAAAGCCCCCGGCTCCATCCGTTCCTCTGCAGAAGCCTACCGGAATATGAACCGTTCGCTGGGCACTGTATATACCCGGAATGAAAATCAGCCAGATGCCGATCTGCTCCGCCGTATTGAGGATCTGGAAAAAGAAAGGAAGCCGGCGGAAGAACAGGCGGAAGGCCAGACCCTGGAAGAAAAGATGGCTCTGCTGGAAAAGTCCTACGAGCTGGCTGCCCGCTACAACGGGAAAGAGCCTGATGCTTCCTCTACGGCCAATGCCCCAAACAGCCGGAAAGAACGGACGGCTGTCCGGCCCTGTAAAACGGGTACAGAACCGGATGGTGTCATCACTCGCCCAGCCTGCAGGCAATGAAGACATTGCTTCCGGATATGCAGGCGAGAGAAATACCGGCTTCCACACCCCGGTAGGCAAAATGCCATCTTCCGGCAGGAACACCATCGCCGCCTGTGTGCATGGCACGCAGACCGTATCTGACGGACAGGCACTGCGTATCCGCCTGCTTGAGCCGATGGCAGTGGACGATCTCCTTATCCCCAAAGGTACGGTACTGGTCGGCGGTACACGTGTCGAGGGGGAACGGATGGGAATCCTGATCGAGACAGTGGAGTACAGGGGCACGCTGTTTCCGGTGGAACTCGAAGTGTATGACGCTGACGGGCAGCAGGGAATCCTTGTACCGAACTCGATGGAGTATGATGCCGCACGTGAGATTGCCGCCGGCATGGGCACCTCTATAGGAAGCAGCATCAATATCTCAACGGATGCCGGAGCGCAGATTGCCTCGGATGTGGGCAAGGGGGTGATACAGGGTATGTCACAATATGTGGGCAAGAAGATGCGCACGGTGAAAATCACCCTGAAGGCCGGACACCGGCTGTTGCTGCATTCTCCTGAAAAATGAAGGAGGAAAGGAAATCAACCATTTATTCACCAATCAACCAAGAAACACACATGAAGAAGATTCTGATGATGCTTGCCCTGATTGCGGGCACAGTGGCTGCATACGCGCAGCAGAGCAGCGGGGATTATTATGAAGGACTGAGCCGCAAGATCGGATTCAGCCGGATGATTCCCCCACACGGTCTGGAAATCACATATGACAAGACCGTACATATTATTTTTCCCTCTCCCGTGAGATATGTGGACCTGGGTTCGCCCAATCTGATAGCGGGCAAGGCGGACGGTGCGGAAAATGTGATCCGTGTGAAGGCAACCCGGAAACATTTCCGGAGTGAGACAAACATGAGCGTAATTACCGAAGACGGCAACTTCTATACATTCAACGTCAAGTATGCCGACGAGCCTTTGCTGCTGAATGTGGAAATGTGCGACTTCATCCATGACGGAGAGGCCGTGAACCGTCCGAACAATGCGATGGAAATCTACTTGCAGGAACTCGCCGGGGAGTCTCCCCGTCTGGTACGGCTGATCATGAAATCCGTGTATGAACAGAACAAACGCAAGGTCAAGCACATCGGCTGCAAACGGTTCGGAGTGCAATATCTGCTTAAAGGACTTTATGCGCACGGCGAACTGATCTATTTCCATACCGAAGTGAAGAACGCCACGAACGTGCCTTTCGACGTGGACTTCGTGACCTTCAAGATCGTGGACAAGAAAATCATGAAACGTACCGCCATGCAGGAACAGGTCATCTATCCGCTTCGTGCCTTCAACTATGTGACCCGTGTGGACGGGAAGAAGAACGAGCGGACGGTGTTTGCCCTGCCCAAGTTCACCATTCCCGACGACAAGAAGCTGATAGTGGAAATGTATGAGAAGCAAGGCGGCCGGCATCAGTCCTTTGATGTAGAGAATGAGGACCTGGTACGCGCAGAAACCGTCAATGAACTGAAAGTCAGATGAACGCCATGAAAAGAAACTCCCTCTTTATTACCCTCCTGCTTGCCCTCTTTACGGGGCAGGCAGAAGCCCAACGCCGCCTGCCGGGAATGAAAGCCGTCCGCTTCACCACTGAAATGGCCGACGGATTTTACAGCCGGGCAAACCGTCACGATGCAGGCTATGCCTTCTCGCTGGCTGTATCCACCTGTACCGGGAACAGAAACCAGTGGATGTTTGGCGGTGAGATGCTGAAACGTAACATCCCTTACCGGAGTACGCATATACCCTTGTCGCAATATACGGGGGAAGGCGGTTATTACCATACGTTCTTTTCCACCCCCGGCAAGTCCTTCTTCCTGAACCTCGGCGCTTCCGCCCTGTTGGGCTATGAGACCGTGAACGAAGGAGACCGGCTGCTGGATGACGGAGCCGTTTTGCAGCAATGCGAGTCTTTCATCTATGGCGGCGCGGTAACGCTGGAAGCGGAAGGATACCTGTCCGACAGGGTTGTCCTGCTGGTGCGTCTGCGTGAGCGTTTCGTGTGGGGCAGCGCCTCGGGAATCTGCCACTTCCAGTATGGAATCGGAGTAAAATACATTTTCTAACCTTAAAAGAATACATACCCATGAAAAGAAAAATCCTTGATTTTATGCTGACAGCCTGCTGTATGGCATTCTCCTTTCTTGGTCTTGTCGCTTGTGACAATGAGCTGGATATCAAACAGGAATACCCGTTTGCGGTAGAAGCCATGCCGGTAGCGGATGAGATTACCGATGGGGAGACTGTGGAAATCCGGCTGGAAATCAAGCCGGAAGGGAACTTTACCGGAACCGTCTATACGCTAAGGTATTTCCAGCCGGATGGTAAGGGCAGTCTGAAGATGGAGGACGGAACGGTACTGAAGCCCAATGACCGTTATCTGCTGAACGAATGGAAATTCCGTCTTTACTATACTTCGCAAAGCGGCAAGGAATCCCAGACCATAGACCTCTATCTTGAAGATAATTGGGGGAATCTGCAACAATTGACATATGATTTTAATGGAAAGGATACGGATGAAGAAAATAACAAGGAGGCTGCATGAAAAGAATACCGGCTGTTATGATCTTTCTGTTACTTGTCTTGTACGGCAAGGCGGAAAATCCCCCGTCTGACAAAGATAAGGCGGTAGCCTGCATCAAGCGGTGGGAAGGCTGGCACCGGGGGAAAATGCCTTACATCGGTTACGGACACCGCCTGCTTCCCCACGAGACGCTGACCGAGAACCTGAGTGAGGCACAGGCGGACTCACTTTTGAGATGCGACCTTGAACGGTGTTTGAAGGTATTCCGAAAATATGGGAAAGATTCGCTCCTTTTAAGTCTGTTAGGCTTTAATGTAGGCTGTTACCGTCTGATCGGCAACGGCAAGATACCTAAAAGCAAACTGATTCAGAAACTGGACAGCGGCAACCGGGATATTTACAAGGAATATGTATCGTTCCGCTGTTATCGGGGGAAAGTCATTCCAAGCATAGAGAGAAGAAGAAAAGAGGAGTTTGAACTGTTCTATATACCGTAGATTGCTTGTTGATAAAGGTTTGGTTGTTACGAGACGACCGAATCTTTTTTATTTGTCCGGTATGAACATATCCCTAACAGGTGTTGTATTTTAATGTAACCGAAAGACATAAAATGTGTTATTGAGCATATGGTGCATAAAAAATGCTCTTTGAACATTGTCTTTCTTGATTTTTTGCTAAGTTTGAGATGTAATGTCAAATGCATAAAACAAGTCGTCATGAATTCAGAAATAATATTGGAAATAAATGGCTACAAATGCAATCTACTAAAGTATAAATACTGTTTTTCCCGTAATATAGACCGTAAAGGAAGACCTGTAACAGGAATGTTAGGAGGAAACATATATATAGAAATGGAATCTAATGGCAGCAATTGTATTTTGGATATGATGCTTGTTGATACGGATCGGCAGCGTTCCGCTTTCTTTTCTCATGCAGAACCTTTTCCGGTTTGGGGGAAGATACTGCATAGCATAGACGATATGATGTTTCGTGAACTTTTACTTCGTATCGTTATATCATTGAAAAGTTTACGGATACAAAAAACGCCTAAGCTATCACCTAATTGTGGCAATTTGCGATGAAACCTTTCTGAAAGTAAGTGTAACCGCAAAGAATGCTTTTCTTCGTCTTTATACTCGAATTGCTTTTCAAACATAATCTGATTGTTCTGTTCTCCTTTGACAATGATAGTGGCTTCCTTACCATTGTGGGCTTGTACTTCAATTGAAATTATTGTTCTGTTCATACTTACAAATTTTCTTTATTCTATATATAAAACTTTGGGAAAGATATATGAGTGACATTTTGTCAGAATAGAGATATAGGCATACCTCTTGTACATATAAAAGTGTCCCCTAATATTCGTAGTATCAGGAGGAAAAGGATTCGTTTAACACTGTAAAATTGAACAAAATATGGTATAAATATTGGATTGAATTTACCCCATAGGGAATAAGACAAAAGCTTATTTGGTTAGAGAAGTGATTGGTAATAAACTTGCTCTTACCGCACCCGATTATACTCGTTTATACTTGGGTATGTCTGAAGTTGAAAAGATAACGGACTGTAATGTGTTATTTAAACTGGGAAAAATAGATTTTTAAATATTGGAATATGAAAGAAGAAAGATTTATTGAAGAAGATTTTGAAGGTTTTCTGGAGGACTTGATAAAGTCTGGTCGTTTAGATGACAAAGAAGCTGGTATAGCTAAAAGGATGTTGGACAAAGGATATGACAATTTATCTGATAAACAAAAGTATGTCTTTAATAAGATGATTAGGAATAACAGCGTTGAGGAATGTCAAAGATGTGCTTGTGATATTCCTTGGTCTGAAATGCTTGAAGCTCTTGATAATGGCGGTTATTGTAACTACTGTCAGCATATGATGGAGAAACTGGAAAACGAGTAAGAAAATAACGGGAATAGCTATCAAGGTTATTCCCGTTAATGTTTAATCAGTTATTATAAATCAGACAAGCCTATTTAGGGTATTGTCGTAAATACTCACCTCATATAAATAATAAATAAGGACATTTTTCCCAACCATATTATGATTATATGAACGAAAACCATAAAGACACATTACATATTGAAAGTATTCAGCAACTAAAAAAACAAGAATCCTGATTTAGTTGATGCTTTTCTGGAAGGAGATAGTCTTTTATTTAGAGTGCACTATAATCAAAATTTAATTCCATATACTTACCCTGTTCAAGTTAAATAACGAGCAAATAGCTGCTTGGATAAAATGACTTGAATAGTCAAATTAGATACATTTACAAAGCGGGCAGAGTCATAAAATGGGAAAGGGCTAAAAACAGAAACGCCACAGGTATGATGTGATATACATCACCTTGTGACGTTTCTGTTTTTTTAAGATGTATTTGTCTGCTATTCTTACTTTTGAAGCAAGTATTCCCCTATTGAAAGATACCGGTCTTTGATTGTGGCATTTTCATTGAATCCATTCAGACAATGGAGCAAGGCTTTCTCCAAAGTGGTGTATCTGCGGTTAAAACATTGCGGATTGTCCAGGCAATAGGCATTCAAGGCATATCTGTATGGGGCATATTCAGGATTATCCTCTTTTGTGATTTTCACATGCCAAGGAAAGTGTATCCGCAGAGTGAATGACCGTGTTTCCCCTTTTGTAATCCGTTCCTCTTCCTCCAGCATTTTTTTCACGAGGGACCTGTCCAGCAACGGATATCCATATTCCCTGTAATGTTTGATATGGCAGCAATACTCCGTTGCGTATTGCTTCAATTCTTCCGGTCTTATACCATAGTGCTTCCCATAGAAAAGCAGCACTTCCCTGCCTGTTACGATAACGGGCTTTCCGTCCGCTTCATGTTTAAATACCTGCCGTTCCATCTTTTCCCTGTCTGTCAGCAAGGCAAAACCGAAACATTCCGTAAGGGTGAAACTTTCCCTGCCGGGAACGGACAGCCCAATAAGGCTTTCCAATGTGTGGCAGTAAAAGAAAATACCGTCATCGGCCATACCGGTGTCCGGTGAAAGCATAATTCTTACATCCTTGACCTGACCGCTGTCCCTTTGGACAATCCGGCAATTTGCGTAATGTGGCTCACAAGCATTCTCTTTCTTGAACCTGTGGTATTTCTCCAAAATTTCGTTCCGGATTTCCTCCTTGTCGGTCAGGGCAACTCCCAATCCGCAGTTTTCGCACCACCCGTAATAAAAAGCTTCGTCCGTGAAGTGGTCGAACTCTTTTGTGTTGGGGTTTACCATTGCCTCACACCTGACATTGGCCGATCCGCATCTGCTGCACACTATATTATTTTCCATTGTTCTTCTGCTTTACGGGCGACTCACGGCCGCCCTTGTCATACAATTCGGTTGTTATTCTCTTAATTTATCTTTACCCGGTTCATCAGCTGTCCCGAAATTTCATGCAGTTCCCGGCAGCGTTCTGGCTGCTGTTCCCTTGCAAAGGCGGTGATTCCCTGTGTCAGTTTCCATAGCGTGGCCCCGCCTGTAACTCCGTCGTCAGGATTGTTGTTCATCAGCAGTTTCTCGACCTCACGTCCCTCGTTTTTCAACAAGGCTCCTTTCTGCACCAGATTCTTCAGTTCCTTGTCGAAATCCACGTCTATCTCCGATGCTCCTTGAATTTCGATGGCCTTCTGCATGATGGTGTCTTTGCTGTACAGTCCTTTGGTCAGGTCGGAAACAGCCGATACGGTGGTCTGCGTGTCCAGTTCGTAGGTCTTTTGGGAGAGGGACAGGGATTCCGGCAGTCGGCCTCCAAGGTGTATCTGCCGCATGACGGACTCCCTGACCATCCCGTTCAGGCACGCCCCGTTGAGCAGGAACGACCGCATATCGACCGATCCGTTGCCATAGTCGGATGTGGAGAAGCGTGCTCCTGCGAAGATGATGACCGTTCCGTTCTTACGGGTGGGTATCTCTATCGGAGTGGGCAGGATTGTTTCACACCATACTTTCGTGTCGTTCATATAGGCATCGGACACGACCGCTCCCTGTCCTCCCGCCTCACGGATGAAAGCGGTCAGTATATCCACCGAGTTCAGCCGACGGTAGGAGTCCGACAATACGCCCCGGACTTCCATTCCTACCGCCCGTATCAGTACCCGTGTACGCTCGGTCCATCCCGAATGCTCGTTCAGGATGGTGGCGCACAACTGTTTCTGCCAAACATCCCCGGCGGAAAGCTCGCGCAGGTATTTGGCGGGAATGCCCATCTTCTCCGAAATCTGGCTTATGGCGTTGCCGTGCAGGTTGAAGTTCCCTTCGGGCATTGCCATCTGTACCCTTCCTTCCGCTTTGAAAGAGATAACGGGGCGTTCCTTGCTACGTTGGCTTACCCCGATGGGAGCGATGAAATCCTGCGCGATCCGTCCCTCACTGAGCAGACGGTTAATGGTGTCCATGACACCACCTTGCCTGCCTTCTATCATCCGCTGTACCTTGTTAATGACTACCTGGTTGAGGCCCTGCTGCTTCTGTACCGATGCAGCTGCCGGCATTACTGTTGTTTCCATAATACTATGTTTTTAATGTTGATGAATCAGAATTTATTCTTAGAGCTTGTCTTGGTTGTTTTAGCATGTCCCATGTATTTTTCTTCTGACAAACGGATATAATCCTCTTCGCTATATCCGGTCAGCCCGAACAGTTCATAATATCCGGGGAAAGTTTTTTTCCCCGCTTCCGGTATATGCATGCTGGTTCCCTTGTGGCAGCAGATGATATGCCGGACAAAGCGGTAACACTTGCAAAGATCAGCCACGACGGTATATTCGTTGTCCGTATGAGGTTCGTAATATCCACAGGAAAGATTGATACAGGATACTTCCAGACCGTTCCTTTTCAAAGCCGCCACATCTGTATTCAGTCCCTGTGCCGGCTTGTAGCCGTACTTCCGGACATCTATAGCTGAAATGAACTCGTTGGAGCAGAGCTTCATCCCATTGATTTGTGTTACCATATCCCCGTTCCCTTTCCGGTCACACTGAATCACGAAACGGCAATCGGAAAAGAAGGACATATCGGCATGGCTGCTGCCTATGCATCCCACCTCCTCCTGTACGAAGAAGGCACATTTCACCGTCTTGCAATCCTCCAGGCATTTCAGGCAGATCCAGATGCCGTTCTTGTCATCCGCACCGATTCCGGTCATCCGTTTACGCTTGTGATCATAGCCGACAATCATCGAGTCCGCCACAAGATGGGCTGCATAAGAGCCTGTCTTGCGCCGGTGTACCTCATCCATGTGCGCCACGACACAGGGGTAGCTTTCCCGGTTGCCTTTGACCGCATAGATGTTTCCGTACCTGTCTTGCCGGAAAGGAATCTCCATCCTTTTGAGTTCCTCTATGATGAATTTAGCCATCTTCCCCTCTCTGCCAGAGGGGGAAGAAATGCCGTAAAGAGCCATTAGTTTTTCCATGATAATGATATTTTAGGAAATGAACAATTTTTCGATTTGCAGGTATCGTCTGAATTCCGGTACGGGACGCCCTTTACGAAAGAGAAAAGACGGATATTTCTTTCCTTTATATTCCACTGATAATCCTTTCAGGACTTTCCCGAATACGGTAGATACATAGTACATATCCTGACAGTTCTTGCAGAATGCCGCATCCGGGAAGATATGTATCTTCCCGCATTTGGGACATACATATTTTTTCCTGTTTGCACACCCTTCCGTGCTCCGGCAGGTGGCTATGCTCGTGTCGCCCTCCGTATTTCTCAGTTCCAGGTTACCGTCCGTCAGATGAAGGCTGTAGAACGTGTCGAGGTAAGGCACCCCTTTCTTGTGCCACCTGCAGGCGGGCACTTTCACCGTCAAAGAGACCTGTATATTATCTCCGGCCGCCCATTCCTGCCCCTCAATGGGATTCAGTACGGTGAAATCCGTCGTATGTGTATAATCGTTGTATCTGCGTCGCAACAGGATGCCTGCCTCCTGCGCCTGCTTGCGGATCAGTTCGACGACGAATGCGTGTGAGGAATAGATACGATCCAGCAGGGAGGCGGCAATCGGTGTGTTTATTGATTTCCACAATGTTATCTCGTTCCATACAATGGCCCGTCCGACCACATTGCTGCTGTCATCCCTTGCCACGAGTATTTTGGCTCCTGCGAAATTGGCATAGAAATCCGCTGCATTACGGGCCTTGTCTTCATATCTCATACAGGAGTTGTGCAGGCTGGATTCGCTACCGTCAGATATGGGACTATAGTTGCTTTCCAGATAAGCCTCCATAAAATCGTTCATACTGTCATGCAGTCTGATTGTGACCTTGCTGTCCAGTGAGATGGCGCTGCAGAAATAGTTGATTTCATCGGGCTGGTACGGTCCCAGATTTTTGAACAGCTCGATAAACGTGGACGGTTCCAGATCTGTCCGGTTCTCCGGAAACCAGGGTGCCTGCGGATTGTTCCGGTCCGGGAAATTGGGATGGCCCAAGTCTTTGTTGCATGCCGTGAACACGATCCGGATTTTCTTGAACGTGCCGGCTTCCGTCCGTTTGCGTTTGGTGGAGAAAAAATTGTAGGACCCCCGTATGACTTCTTCCACCGGTACATTCTTTTTTACTTCCGAAAGGATATCTTTGGCTATCACACTTCCGTTTTCCGCCGCATGGGTCAGGCGGGATTTCAATTCGTTGCTAACATTCAGTTTCATAATCATTCGGTTTATTGTTTATAAATTCTGTTGTTTATATGGCAATTGTTTCTTGCCAGGCTGCATTTGGCGCAATTTCTCTTTCCGCTTTCTGAGCAGGTCAACGGACATGTTCCTGCTTGTCCGATATTCCTCCTCACTCATCCGGCGAATGGAGGGAATGCCCGTCCGGGTCAGCGTATGGTTTACCATCCAGCCGTCCATGAAGTTTTCGGGGCAGAGGCTGTCATGGTGGATGACCTCACCTATGCAGCCATGTACGAGCATGTTGCAAACGGTCATCAGGCAACAGGTACGGCTGACATCCTCTGCAACCAGATAATTACCCAGGTGGCGTACATGATATGCCAGCAGCAGCCTTCCGCTTCCGCATGTCGGGTCACAGATACGTTTTCCTGTCGCTGTCTCCCCCGAATCGGTACATAAGACCATCAGGTCGCAGATATCCGGCGGAGTGAAGAACTGTCCGTTCACCTGCCGACCGCTTTTGGAGGATATTGCCATGAAGAGGTCACCGAACGCATCAAACCATCCGCCGGATTGCAATTCCCGCTGCATGAGCCGTATCCATCCGGTAAGCATTTCCATAAAATGCCTGTTCTGCTGCCGTTTGTATTTCCAGTCCATAAGGGGCGGTGCGCCGGGAGAGAACCCGTGAATGACATAGCGCAGGAAATCGTTGAAAACGGATATCGGATCGTAGCCGTTCGAATAGGCGAAATCACAGACCATTTTCTCAAGCGGACGTATCGCCTGCGGTGTGTTGTATGGTACCATATTACTCTGATTTTTTATAGATTGTTACTATATGTCTTTTATGGTCAGTCTGTATCCTGACGGGAGAAATGCCAAGGAAAGAGAGATGGGTGTCCGCTTTCAGCATGTTCCATTCCCATGCGGGAAGTTCCTTCCATTCCATACGGTATGCCCAGAGTATGAACAGACCGGGACGGAATCCGTTGAAAAGCTTTCCGTGCAGAATCCCGACCAGCCGTTCCAGTTCTTCCCGCGAGTAAAGGGTGAATGCCTCATTCCGATAGACAAAGGCATCAGCCGGTTCAATATCCGGCTGACACTCGATGAGGTATCTCTTCCATTCTTTTGTGGTGTACTTTCCGTACAGAGGATCGGGTTCCGTGTATTTCCATGCCCTGACGAATGTGTGGAAGAGGACGGCACCGTTCCTGTGCCTTCCGGTATGCCCCCACATCCGGAACTGTTTGCTGCGTATGCCATCGGGAATCAGCAATTCCGGACCGGTTGTAACCCAAGGGCCTCCTTCGGTATTGTAACCGGTACACTTTTCATTTTCATGGCAAAAAGGTGTCTGTGGGAGAAGGCAGATATGAACTTCCCGGTCATCGCCCCTTTCAATGTGTGCCTGCGGATAATAGTCACCGCCACGGGTGATATAAGTGACAACGTCTCCTGCAGTCGGTAAACCGGCTCTTTCCCTGTCCTCCCGCATCCTTGAAATCAGCCGGTTCACCTTCTCCACATCACATTCCTTTATGGAGCAGGCACACCCTTCATGCCTGTTGAGCAGAGTCAGACTTTCCAGGTCATAAAAATTACCGTACTTCATATTGAGATCGTTTTTGTTGATACAATTTGACCTGACGGGCAACCATGTCGCAGAACTTCTGTCCGTTCTCCTTCTCGCTTCTGAAATAGGCAATCATGTCCCAGAGATTCCGATTGAAGTAGCCGGTCCATTTTTCGTAATAGTGACCTCCATAGACCTTTCCGAACGTTTCCTCGAAAAGTGCAGGAGTCAGCCCTTCATCCCCGTGGTGGTTGTATTGCCACAGGGAGACAAGCAGCAGCTGGTTATAATCCAGTGTTTCCATATCTGTTCTTTTTTAAGTAAAACATCGGCCTACATGGGTAGGCATTTTTATTTCTTGATGTCTTTCCTGTCTGTTTTCCGGGGATTGCGGCAAGGCTTGGCGAAAGAAAATACCGCAGCGAAGCGAGGATGATTTTCTTTCAGCCAACCCAGCCCCTGAAAGGGGCCGCCTTGCACAATCAGCCCGGAAAACGGCTATCTTTACAGCAAGAAATGAAAAAGCAGACCTCGGATTCTCTGTTCTGAAGTCTGCTTTTCGGTCATTGTCAAGTTTCATGTTTTTCAGGTATGTATCTGCCATCCGTGGAACGGCTGCAATGTTACGGCAAACGACCTGTCAGGTATTCCATGATAGAGCAGACCTCCCACGATACCTGTCCTTCCGTCGGGATAGTGCTGTGTGAAGCCGAACGAGTACGGGGCATGGTCATAGTAGAGTGAGATTTCGCAGGGATAATCAGGATTCCCTTCCCAACTCTTCAACCGTTCCAAGCACTTTTGAAGTGAGGTGTCACCGATGGATTCGGCATAGCGCTTTACGTTCTCGAAATGTTCTTCATTCAGGATTTTCATAACTTTTGTATTTTTATCAGTTAAACACGTCCGGCTCCGGGAGCCGGTATTTTTATTTCTCGCCTGCCTGACAGTCCCGTGGCCGTACCCGCAAGGTTTGGCGAAAGAAAATACCGCAGCGAAGCGAGGATGATTTTCTTTCAGCCAACCCCGCAGGGGCCTGACCTTGTACGGGTACACAGGACACGGGACTACCTTTGCAGGGTGGGAAATAAAATATACGGTTGTTTTTTGTTGTGGGATTTTGTGTGGATTCCTTAGATAATCTTCCTGATTTGTTCGCCATTGCCGGACAAATGCTGTATTTTTGCAATTTCTAATTTCAGGATTATGGAAAACTATGTAAAGAAAGCGGCGGATGCTTTCCTTGTGGAGCGTCCGTACGGTATGCGTGTGGATTACAGGAAGAAAGGATTCGTGCTGTTTAACCGTAACCTCAATGTGTTGGGAAATGCGGAACAGACCCGTCTGGAAGAACTACCTCTGGAGCGGTTCAATGTGGAGGAGATTCCGTTGGAGGGTGAAGTCGTGGAGGAACACGCGGGATTTACCGATGTATTCTTCTATACCGATCTGACCAATCCCTATGCCGGATATGTACTGAATTTGCAAAAGCTTAAAGCCTATAACCGGTTGATGTTTCCGCTGGCAATGGCGCTGAACCGTGAATTGTGAGGCCGGAAGCCGGTAGCGGTAACAGCTGCATGGAGCAGACCGTTACCGCCCCGGATTTAATTATTTGCCCTCTTTTTCTGTTATGAACGCCAGATAGACGGACACGGCCTTATGGCATCCGGTAAAGTCCGGAGTCCGGCAGCCCTTGATTTTCCGGAAACTGACGGTTCCGTTCCTGTCAATGCCCCTCACATGCCTGTTGAATGTCCCTTTGGTTCTGATATGGATGTCAAAACCGTCCCTTCCGGTGATTTCAAGGAACATTTCTCCCGTGATCCGTTCCCCGTCCAGGAATTTCTGTTTCTGTTCATTGAGCAGCCGCTGATGTTGCTCTTCCTGCACTTTGCGCTCTTCCGCCTCTTTCTCCTTCTGCTCCCTGCGTTTCTGCTCCTGTATTCTTTTATATTCCTCACGGGCTTGCACCAAGGGGGTGGTGTCAAGTCCGAGAGCTTCGAACACGCGGACGGAGATCAAATTGACGAAGGCTCCTCTTTCCGCACTTTGAAGCGTATCCGCAATCCAGTTCCTGCAATAGGTGGCGGCTTCCTCTCTGCAACCTTCTCCCTTGAGGAACCGGCGTGAATACTGCCCGCTAGAGAAATAAACGTTTTCAATCCGGCAGACCACATGGAAACAGTCATCGTCTTCATTCCCGTATTCGTTCTTTCTCGACAGGGAGAGATATACATTCTCCGCGTACGGCTCCAGTTCCATATAAGGAGCCACGACGGTATTCCCATCAGACTTGTACTTGAATACTTTTGCTTTCATACTATCGTTCAGTTTGTCGGTTGTTGCATATTTCATCTATAATCTCTTTCCCGCTTCTTTCACCCTTCAGGAAGGCAAGGAAGCGCCTCAAAAAGAGCCGGGCACAGTCAGTTCCCAGCTGGAAGCTTTCACCGTCTTTGGTAGCACATACAGCAAAACGCCCCAGTCCGAAACTGTCCTGTTGTGGTACGATGTGGTAAGACAAGTCCTCGCTTGCGTTGATGTGCAACCCACGACGGAAAACATAGAAAGTTTTCGGGATTCTTCTGTCGGTATCGATTTCCATACGCTTGTAACCGTGATGTTCCAATAATCGGCCCAGTTCCCTGTTTGTCGGAATTGTATGTCCGATCCAGTCCGGCCAGCTTATATTTTCTATTGTGTGTCCGTAATTGTCATATAATATGTTGAACTGTTCCTGGTATTCATCGTAAAATTCCCCGTTCCCGTTGCACATTTCCTCCAACGCGATGCCGTTTTTACGGACAAGGGCAAGGTCGCCCAGTCCGCACGCGATTTCATTGAGCAGCGTGCGTTCCTCATCCCTGTTCTTTGCCGTTCCGTAAATTCTAAGCCGGGAATATCGGTGTAGCGCCGAACGGGACGGCATATCCAGTTTTTCCCATATTCCATCGTTTCCTATAGCCTGTCTGGTGTTTCCCGGAAGTCCGTACCACCACTTGTCCAAATTGTTTGTATCCATAATTTCTGAATCAGATTGTTTTCAAATTCTGTTTTGAGTACCATGCCTGATACGCGGCGGCATACTCCTGACGTTCCCGTTCCAGGGAATTTCTCATTTCAGGGGTGTACCCGAGCAGGCGGATGTATCCTCCGTTATAGCCGGTGGGTTCGCACTTTATTCCGGCTTCCTCCAGTTTGTCGATGCGTTTTTGGGCCATTTTTGCGCTTGAATATTCCTTCGGCCAAAAATAGACTTCGCCCCGTGAGCCGAAACAGTCTTCCCCCAGAATTATTTCCCCGGCATACTTCCGGCTTTCGATGATGCCGAAACGCGCTTTGCCCAATGCCTGGCGCATTGCCTTGTGTGCCGGACCTTCCGGATGCTTGAATACCTCCGGCTTGTCTTTGCTGCCGAGTTTGGGCGGTTCCACCTTGTACGGCTGTTTGTAACTTCCGATTCCGAGCGTCAGGTAAAAGTTGGTATGAAAATAGTCCGTCATGGGGGCGCTGTCATCGAAATTGTACGACATGACGAAATCGCAGATATTCATCATTACATCCTTTGCCCTGTCCGTCAATGATTTGTCTGAATGGATATGATGGTGGTTGACATCGCCTTGAACTTTTCCGGACTCTTTGGTGAACGCCTCGAAATCCGCTTTCATCAACCGGATATGGATGGAGTGGTAATTCTCCCGTCTGGCAGAGAACTTGTATCCCGGATAGGTCTCCTTGAGCCATGCCCGTACCAGTCCCACGATTTCCGGAGCGTGCTGCCCCTTGTAATTGCGGCCTTTCCAGCGGTATTCGTTATACACATACCCGGTGTATTCCTTTGCCGTGGCTCCCGGATAGTCATATTCATATCCGGTTGAGGTCGAGGGAATATCCGGTTTTTCTTTCCAAGCCTCAAAAAGCCTTCCAAACTCGGTGGTCACCTGTTGCATGATTGCGGTGTCACCACCCTTGTCCGGGTGGTGCTCCAATGCCAGCCGGCGGTATTCTTTCTTCAAGTCCGCCAGAGAGTGTATGTTCTGAAAATAAGTCATAGCCATAAGTTTTTTATGCCCCTGCGAGGCGGTTGATAAAATATTCCCGGTAGTCAAGCTCAAGACCGAGGTTGAGACAGGCCGTTTCCATGTCATCTTCTCTCAGGTCGTCCGCCTCCTGCAATTCGCGCAGGTACCGTATTTCGGAGTCCAGGTATTCCTGTGCTTCCGTTTGACCGCAACCGCATGAGTTGCAGATCAGACTGATAATGTTTCCCTGCATGCTGTTTGATTTTTTATGTTTCTGTTCCTGTTTCTGAGGCCTCGTCCGTCATATATCGAGACGGCCCGTTCCACCAGAATCCTGCGGTTGTCTTCCGAGAGTTCCAGGTAGAACCGTTCCGCCGCGCCGAATGTGCCCTTGTCTGTCGCCACGCACCATTTTTCCCAGAAATGCGGGTACATGCCGCCATACACGGCTTTGCATTCCTCCTCGCTCCAGGCGTTCCACATGTAGTAGAAGAAACTGGAGACGGTATTTTCCGCTTGATATTTCATGGTTCTTCTATTTGTGATTCTACATTGTTTGTTTCTCTCAGTTGATGCCACACAGCCTCATACATCTCATGAAGCCAGTCTATGTTCTTTGCGCCGAGTTCAAACGGGCTGTGACACTGCACCTCGTCACCGCTTTCTTTCTCTTCGGCAAGGACGGTCAGGCTGTCCGCCGTTACCCGGAGTCCTGTCACCCTGCATTCATATGGTTCTCCGTTCTTGCCAAACCATATCACCCAGACCGGATCATAATCCTCTTCCGGAAGACGAATTTCTTTCATGCAGTGAGCATGGAGCAACTGCCGTATCGCGTCGATGATGTCCCCCCGCAGTTCCTTGATCCTGCCGCTGAAATCAACGGCTTCTGACGGTAAACTTCCTTTTCCGCCTCTTTCCTGCAAGGAGAGAATCCGCGTGTCGGGATGGATACAGAAATCCCACTCCAACACTTCATCGTCATCGCGTGTCGTGTGGATATCGCCGCCCAAAACAAGACCGCAATCGTCATTTACCATTCTTTTTGCTTCATCGCGGTCTTCTGCCGCTACCGTGTAAGTGCCCTCGAAGGAATACCTTACTCTTATGTCATATCTTTTCATGATTCTTTCCATTTGATTGTTGATACCAGATTCATTGCCCGGAAGGATTACCGGATATTCAATATTGCGCTAAAGACATGTGGGTCAAGCCTGTAAAACGTCGGAAGGTTAAGTGTGACCATCGGGTAGCTTACCCAGCCGCTCTGACGTTTATAGCCTGTATCCTCAGCCAATTTGTTGGACAGAAGGAACTCCATGGCATCAGGATTGTTGTTGATGTCCACGAATGCCCTGTCAGGCAGTGAGAATGCCGCCTTATCTTCCAGGTTAACCGTCAGGACCGTGTATATCTCATGGGTCACGGGATCTTTCAGAGACAATGCCGGCCAGCCGTTATGGTATATTTCAATCACGATTGAGAGACGGCTTTCCTGATACAGGAAAGTCTCTTCCATGGACGGATGGTCGCATTTGATAATTTCAAAATCATCCTCCCCTTTGGTAAATGTCACCATCGGATAGGATACATCGACAAAACATTCCTCTTCCCGGTAACAGAGATGTTCTTTTCCCTCTGAACGGATTATAGCCAATCGGGTGTTCATATTCGTAACTGGTTTTAAAATTATTGACTTGCAAGTTAATTGGTCGGAATTCACCTGCTTGTTTCTTTAAACGTGTGATTGTCACCGCCTGCGGACATTTGGGAGAGTTGCTGTCTCACCGCCTTGATTTTCCCGATCAGTTCGTCCTCCCTTCGGAATGAGGGGGTACATTTGGTACGCCTCATCCCGGCTCCCCAGGGGATGCCGCCGCATACTTTTCTCAGGCGTGCCTTTTCGCTTTCCAAGGCCGACTCCAGACGGGCCAACCTGCGTCGCAACGATTCTTCGGTCACAGTTCTCATGATCTCATTGTTTTTTTAGTATGGTGACGGATCGGAAAGACAGTCACCATACCGTCGTTATGTGTCACGTTATATTTTAGCTTTTTCCCTTTTGATGCCTCTCAGGACGTACAACAGGTGTAGGAACAGCTCCCTGTCGTAAATCCGGAAGAAGAACGGCTCGCCTGTTTCCCTGACCGTTCCGGTAAACGACACGGACTCCCGGTTCACGGGATATTGGAAGAAGTTGCCGTTTGCCAGCAGGGTGTGCTTTTTCTTCATCACTTCGCCTAGGAACCTGTCCATATCGTCGTTTCCCTCATAGCCGGAGAAGTAGAGGAAATGATGACGGCGCAGGCTTCGCAGGATTTTGGCGGTTTCCAGCCTCACATCCCTGCCTGACGATTCGTCCGTTCCTCTCATCAGGTTGCAGATGAACTTTTTCTCGCCATTTATGTCAAGAAACAGATAAGGAACTATAATTATAGAGGCATGCCGTGCGTGGCCGGAGATGACCATCGGCTTTTCTTTCTGGATGTCTCCTTTGAAGGTAATGTTCCGGTAATGGTTGTCCATCTGCCGTTCCAGCTCCTTCCTTGGCGTGGTAACGGAGCGGAGTCCCGTGAAGTAGCGTCCGCCCGCCCGGAAACAGAACCGGTAGATGTCCGCATGATAAGGCTCTCCCAGGAAAAAGAAATTCCGGGTATGGCGGATGGGGGGCAAGACATCCATGTAGTCGAAATATCTTTCTTCCGTAATCTCACTGAACGGGGCGCAGAGGGATTGCAGGTGGATGCGTATCATTTTGCGGACGGTATTTCCGGACACGGCTGTGAGACACGGGTTCTTTTCCCTGTCTCTCAGTTCCTCCAGTGTCTCATGGTGGTAGTCGCCGTGTATTCCGTCAGACATGGTGGTCACGCAGCTGCCGTCAAAACTGCGTGAATCGACTACGAATTTCAGTTTGTCGTTATTCATGGTTCAGATGTTTTGAAGGTTCAACACTCTTTTGGCGGCACTGAGGGCATTGGAGGTGAGCTGCCGTTGCCATGCCTTGTTTTTGGGTGACCAGCGGAATCCGGAGGATTTCAGTTCCTTTCGTCTGCTGTCTTCAGGAATCCTGTCAAACAGGATCTGAAGGCGGTCTTCCCCATAGTTCCATACAAGTGTCCCGCCCTCGAACGGCACTTCCTTGTTTTCCCGGCTTTGCATCGCTTTCAGCTTTTCGCGCATCCGTTCCGCCAGTTCCGGCAATTGGAAGAATTTGTTTCTCGGTGTGATGACGGGTTTCTTCACCCTTGCGTTATATTCGGAAATGAAGTCCACGGCCCTACGGACGATTTCCACTTCCCCGTGATTGGCCAAAGTGGATACCTTGTTCAGGATGCTGCTGACAAACAGGGCACGGCTATAGCCCCGGCATTGTCCGGTATCAATCCCGTGGATGGTATCGGCACTGCTCTTGATGTCGCGTTTGAGCGTCTGCCATGCCTTTTCCTGTTTCTCTTCCTCCGGTCGTGCGGCTTCCTTTTTCCGTCTGACGGTTTCAAGAACTTTTTTCCGCCAATTGCGGAATTCTTCGTAACGGTTCTGATAGCTTCTGTTCGTTTTTTCCTGCCTGTAGTAATCAAATCCGCTCCGTCCCGTCACCATCGGGTTGGCACAGCGGGAGAGGACCGAGAGCTGGGCGGACAACTTCTGCCGGTAGGCGGCGATGTATGTATCCCGTTCCTCTTCCAGCATGAGTTGCAGGTCGTTGTGCAGCCCCTCTCCGTAAATCATGATGTCCGTCTCGCCGCGAATCTCCGGATTGAAGGAACTCCAGGCGTATGCGTCGCAAGCCTGTTTCCACATATCATCCAAATAGGCAGGATGTTTGAATGCTACGGCTTCCCAGTCTTTGAAGTCCTTGGAATGCAATTCATTGTGATCTTCCGGATTTCCGTACAGGTGTACATAGTTGCCCGTTCCATGATGCTCCTTTCTGAAATGGAACGGTACGGGGGGATAGTCCGTACCTTTTTTCCGGATCATCGTGACCCTGTGTGCATTCTCTATGGTAAGGTCTGCTACTTGCTCTTCGCAGACCTTTGCTGTTGTTTCATTCATAATCATTACTTTTTTAAATGTCAGCCGTAAATCATTTCTTCCAGTTCATCGTCCGTCAACAGGCGGATCTCTTCGTCCGAACAATAGTAAGCGATTTCTTCGTCCAAATCGAATGCTGTCGGATCAAGGCTTCTGATGCCATCCAGCAGTTCCTGTTCCAGTCTTTCTACGGAAACCAGATAGTTCCCATCTTTGCCTTGCACTTCCCGTGCAGGATAGCTCATTTCCCGATAAACCAACATCGTCATTTCCGGATTGGCTTCCTGCTGTCCTTTGCTTGTCGTCTTTCTGTTCATACCTTTATTTTTTTAAGTTTGACATGATCGGCTCCATGGAGCCGGATTTTCGTTTTCTTACTTGCCTGGCTGTCTTTTGTCGGGGATTGAGCAAGGCTTGGCAAAAGAAAATACCGCAGCGAAGCGAGGATGATTTTCTTTTAGCCAACCAGCCCCTGAAAGGGGCCGCCTTGCGCAATCAACCCGACAAATGGCTATATTTGCAGGTAAGAAATTGAAAGGACGGCAGGATATTGTGAATTATAGATTACAAAAAAAGCCATCCCTAGGGGGACGGCTTAATGACTGAATTTGTATACTTATTGTGCAAGACGCTCCTTCACGTTGTTCATTGCTTCTTTCAGGCTGCTGTTCATGACCCGTGCATAATGCTGTGTCATACGTGTGGAGGCATGGCCGAGCATGACGGAAACATCTTGAAGAGGCACATTGTTGGCAAGCGTGACCGTAGTCCCGAAAGTGTGACGGCTCATGTGCACAATTTAAGTAAAAGCAACGGAAAGTGAAGATGAGAGAAATGAACTGCAAGTGGTTGGGAATGAGCAATATTTCATAATTCTGCCGAATAGCGTTAATGCAAGACGAAGCAGGATATTGAGTTCTTTCAGTTACCAAACCGTTAGCGGTCTGTTACCGAAACCGACACTGCTAACGAGGTGAAAAACAAATAGTTTGTCACCAGTGTTTGTTGCACTGTTCTGCACAACTTTCGATAGCGAAGAATGCTTACTTATTGATTATTTTTGCAAACTAAAAAAGTAAGCACATGAAAGTTGAAAAATTCAAGGTGTTGCTCTACCTCAAAAAGAGCGGATTGGACAAGAACGGAAAAGCTCCCATCATGGGACGCATCACCCTCAACCGAACGATGGCGCAGTTCGGTTGCAAGTTGTCATGTACGCCAAAGTTGTGGAATCCACGTGAGAGCAGACTTGACGGCAAGAGCAAGGAGGCAGTGGAAGTGAACGCCAAGATAGACAAGCTGCTATTGGCGATAAACTCCGCCTATGAGTCACTTGTGGAGCATAAGACGGATTTTGATGCCAAGGCGATAAAGGAATTGTTTCAATGCAGTGCAGACACTCAGATGACTTTGTTGAAACAGCTTGATGCCATCATTGCGGACATTGAGTCAAGAGTCGGCATCGACTACAAGATAGGCACGTTGCCCAACTACCAATACACTCGCTTGACCCTGGGATTGTTTGTAAAGAAACGCCATGGTACTGATGATGTGGCATTCGGTGAGCTTGACGAGCAGTTTATCCGTGAGTACATGGACTTTTGTTTGGATGAGAGAGGCTTGGCACTTGAAACCGTTCGCCACTATCTTGCCATATTGAAGAAAACCTGTCGAATAGCTTTTAAGGCAGGACATTCAGAGCGTTACCACTTCTTACACTTCAAGCTGCCACAAAAGAAAGAGAACCCTCCAAAGGCTCTGACACGAGAGGATTTCTTGAAAATCCGAGACTACGAGATACCCAAGAATAGAAAGTCATTGGCTCTTACCCGTGACCTTTTTCTTTTCGCTTGCTACACAGGCACGGCTTATGCCGACACGGTTTCCATCACGGAAGAAAACCTGTATCGTGATGAGGAGGGATGTCTTTGGCTAAAATATCACAGAAAGAAGAACGAGATGCTTGCACGTGTGAAACTGCTACCCGAAGCGATTGCCATGTTGGAGAAATACAAAGACCCAACAAGACCGACACTTTTGCCTTGGCAGGAGTATAGTATCTTGAGAGCCAACATGAAAAGTCTCCGTGTCCTTACAGGCATCAGCATGGATTTAGTCTATCATGTCGGGAGACACAGTTTTGCATCGCTCGTTACACTCGAAGAGGGCGTGCCGATAGAGACCATCGGCAAAATGCTCGGTCACAACAACATTCAGACCACGCAAATCTATGCACGTGTAACTCCAAAGAAACTCTTTGAGGATATGGACAAGTTCATAGAAGCCAACAAGGACTTCAAGTTTGTCCTGTAACATTTTCAATCACCAAATTTAAGAAAGAAACATAACAATGAGAAGTACATACAAGCAATTCTACTATATCAACCGTGGCAGAGTCAAAGCTGACGGCACGACATCCATCTTCTGCCGTATCACCATTGACGGCAAGGTATCCGCTATATCTACAGGGTTGTATTGCGCTTCCGATGAATGGGACACGAAGAAAGGTGAAGCCAAGAATGCAAGAGTGAACGGACAACTGCAAGCATTCAGACAGAGAATAGACGAAGCCTATGAGTTGGCGGTGAAGGACAAAGGTATTGTCACCGCAGAGATATTGAAAAATTCCATCATTGGGGCAAGTACTATCCCCAAGACACTACTTGCAACAGGTGAGGAAGAACGTGAACGTCTCAAACTGCGCTCTGCTCGAATCAACTCTATTTCCACGTTTCGCCAATCAAAGGTCTATCAATTCAACTTGCGTGAATTTATCGAGTTGAGGGGAATAAAAGACATTGCATTTGAAGACTTGACAGAGGAGTTTGGCAATTCCTACAAGCTATACATTATGGGTAAGGGGTATAGCGCATCCAGCATCAACCATAACCTTTGCTGGCTGCAACGTCTAATATACATTGCTGTTGACAGAGGCTTGCTAAAGTTCAATCCTTTGGAAGATGTCAAATACGAAAAGCATGTTGCGCCAAAACACAAACATATATCAAGGGGCGACTTGAAGCGCATCATGGAGACACCTATGGAAGACAAGGGATTGGAGTTGGCACGAAGAATGTTTGTTTTCTCCAGTCTAACAGGTCTGGCTTATGTCGATTTGCATAATTTGTACCCACACCATATAGGGACAACGGCAGACGGTAGAATGTATATCCGTGAAAAGCGAGCCAAGACAAACAACGAGGCTTTCATACCACTGCATCCGATAGCCGAACAGATAATGACACTCTATAACACAACAGATGACAGCAAGCCTGTTTTCCCCTTGCCTAAACGTGATAGAATGTGGTTTGAATATCATGCGCTTGGCGTTGCCTTGAATATTGAGGAAAGTCTTTCTGCACACTGTGCAAGACATACTTTCGGAGTGAATATGGTTACTTCTGGCATATCAATGGAAAGCATTGCCAAGATGATGGGACATTCTTGTTTGTCAAGCACACAGATTTATGCAGTTATCACTGATAACAAGATTTCCAAGGACATGGACAAACTGATGCAACGTAGAAAAACAAAAGGAACTGACCAAAAGAGAAATAAGGAGGACAAGAAATGAACAGAGGAGTTATAACTATTAGTGAGAGTGGTATGGTAACTATGCCGACCGCTCCTGTTTGGATGAGTTTGCAGGAGATTGCCGACATGTTTAATTTGTTCGGCTGCTATGTGCGCAAGGCAGTCAAGGCGATATTCAAGGAGGGCGTACTTAGAGAATGTAATGTGCGCCGTCATGTGAAGGAGGACAACCTTATCAGCTACGATGTCTATAACCTCGAACTTATCATTGCCGTATCCTTTCGGATTGAAGGAATTGAGAGCCGAGCCTTCCGTGAGTTCATCATGCAAGCCATCATCAAAAAGCAGACCAACCGCCCGAAGTTGGTCTGCCTGTGGTCAAAGAGTCCAATGGCATAGAACAGCCATCAAGCAACGTTCCTTGGAGGCTTTGCACCTCCAGCCACTTGGGCGAACCACCGCAGTGTGTTTTAGCATGGTATTAGATTTATACAGACATACGGAGGACACTTGGCGAACACAACAAACTCGGTATAGCCAGCAAAACAAGGCGACAGCATATAACCACCACACTCGGTAAGTTATACGTTGCCGCCTTGTCTATTTCACACACTAATCAAAGACAAATCTCTCCGACAAACCCTTCATTCGGAACGCCTCACGATAGTTAGCCATCAGTATCTTCTGAATGTCGGACTCTCGATAGAGTATCTTTCCACCAAGCTGGATATACGGAATGACACCATTGTTGCGGTAGTCCTGCAAGGTTCTGCGGCTCAGTTGCAGCTTGGCGCAAAGCTCCTTGTCTGTCATGAAACGCTCACCGCCAAGCATGGGGCGGTAGTTCATAACAACACGTTCAAAGTTGTCAACCAATCGGTTGATGTGGCTCACGATGTGGTTCATCCACTCGCTGTTTCTTGTCATTACTTCATTACTCATAGTTGTCTTGTTTTATAGTTGATACTTTCATTACTCGGTTTACTTACTACATTGGATAAAGTGGCTGTTGTATATTGACAGCCTATCCTGTGCGCTTACGAAAGCGCATGTCCTTTTTCTTGTCCTCCACCTTGGCTACGATAGCCATCACATCCTCTGGCTTGTAGAAAGTTTTGTGGTTGATTTGCGTGTAAGCCAACGTTCCGTTGTCCCGAAGCGTCTGCACGGTTCGTGGGCAGATGTTGAGCATCTGACACACATCCTGCGTGTCAAGCCATTGGTTCATGGTTCTGTCCTCACTACGCTCATAGATTCTGTCCATGCGCTTCACAAAGTTCTCCAACTGGGCATCAAGATAGTTGAATGCCTCTTCCTCGAATACGATGAATCCCATACTTTTCTTTTTTTAAGTTGATACTATGTTGTATGTCGCAAAGCTCCACGCATATGCTGTGCTCCACGTTTGCGAGTGCAAAGATAAGGCACGGCAATCTAAAAACAAGCGTTTTCAATTTCTGTGGCAGTATATTGCCGGGGGTTGCCGACTTCAACGCCAAAAACAACAAGAAAAACTTGCACGACTGCAACGAATACATGAACAATGATGAGTTGAGAAATACGTTGAAGTTCTCACAACTATCTCGGTATGCAAATAAGCAAGCCACAACTAAATTGCCACGTTACACCCAATCAGTTGCATGGCTGCACTCAGTACACTTACTTTGCACCCGACAATCGGTCAATGGTGCATACCGTGACCACTATACCAACAAATTAAACAAGTTAAGCTATGGCAAAAACAAAAGAAACGAAAATGTTTCCTGAACAGCAGGAGAAAATGACACAGGAGGTGATGGCTTCGCTTCAATCATCCACTTATGGTAAAGACTATGCCCAAGAACATAGCTCTTTCTTTGAAGAGGTGGAGAACTCCGATTTAGAAGTTGTGACAGAGGATGTGGCTGCAACAACCTCCAACATGGAGGACGAGCTGACGAACGAGGTTCAATCGCCACCGAATCCGCAGAAGCGCATCAGTGGCAAGCAGCGCAAGGCATCATTGGAGGAGTATCAGCAGACCTTCCTCCAAGTTCCAAGGATTGACGACCGCAAGCCAGTCTTCGTCAGTTCCGATGTACGAGACCGTCTTGATCGAGTCGTCCGCATCCTTGGAGGGAGGCGCATGAGCGTATCAGGCATCATCGAGAACATCGTGCGCCACCACCTAAGCCTTTATGAAGAGGACTTCGAGGCTTGGCGCAAATTGTGAGAATTAAGGTCTGCGACCTTGGACGTGGATAGCTGAAAGGCAGTAGTTCCAACTAACGTGTTCTGAGAGGGAGCGAGGTTATGTTTTGGGAACCCCAAAACGCCTCGCTCCACCATGAGGGCGGAGGAATTTTGCTCCCAACGGTCGCAGAAAGTGAGTGTACCAACTGTAAACAGTATATCGAATGACAAGCATACAGGAACAGAACAGGAGAAAGGGCGGAAGACCGCCCACAGGCAGGGTTCGCAAGCTGTCGAAGTCTGTCACGGTGAAGTTCTCGAAGCCAAGCTACGAGGCATTGAGGCTGAGGGCGAGAAAAGCCAACCGCAAGTTGGCAGAGTACATCCGTGAGTCTGCCTTGAACGGCGAGGTGGTCAGCGGACACAACGCTGAGACGATAGCCATCGCCAAGAACCTAATCGGTATGGCGAGCAACCTCAACCAACTTACCAAACTGTCGCATCAGAGAGGTTTCCATGAGACCCAAGTGTATGTGATGGACTTGTTGAGGAAGTTGAAAGCCATCCTTGGTGAGTATCGCCAAGCAAGTTCTAAACCGAAGCCAAGCGGAATGAACAAAAAGGAGGATACCACATGATAGGAAAGCTAAAGAAAGGGGCATCCTTTGGTGGTTGCATCCGCTATGTGACAGGCAAGGACGAGGCGAAAATCCTTGCTTCCGATGGTGTTCTGCTCGGCACGAATGCCGAGATAACGCAAAGTTTTGAGCTGCAAAGACAGCTAAATTCAAGGATTAAGAAGCCTGTGGGACACATTGCTTTGAGCTTCAAACCTGAGGACAAGCCACGTTTGACGGATGAGTTCATGGCTAAGATAGCCCTTGAATACATGCAGATGATGGGCATCACCGATACCCAATTCATCGTCGTAAGGCATCACAACACGGACAATCCACATTGTCATATCGTGTACAACCGCATCAATAACGAGGGCAAACTCATATCAGACAGGAATGATTACAGGCGTAATGAGCAAGTGACCAAGGCTCTAAAATCCAAGTATGGACTGACTTATGGAACGGACAAGAGCAAGACCAACACTCGCAAATTGCGCAATGCGGAGCGTGCCAAATACGAGATTCATAATGCCGTCAATGATGCTTTGAAAGTCGCAGATAGCTGGCAAAAGTTCAAGAGTGAGCTTGAAAAACGAGGTGTTCACCTGGAGCTTGTCTATAAAGACAAGGAGCGGAGCAAGGTTCAAGGCATCCGTTTTTGCAAGGATGGATATAGCTTCAAGGGTACGCAGATTAGCCGAGACTATAGCTTTGGCAAACTGAATGCAAGATTTGAGGGAACGGAGAACCATGTATCAGCAAGAGCCATTTCTACTCAACAATATGAGCAAGGTAGTTTCAAGGACGAGCTGTTGCCATTCATGTCGGAGAGCAGCCAGAACCCATGGAATGGTATTTCTTCCATTGGACTTTTTGCTCCAGCCAATACTCAGACCTTTGAGCAATTCCCAGAGGATGAATCATCCAAGAAGAAAAAGAAGAAACGCAGAAGAGGCTTTAGCCTTTGATGCAAGTTACAAACTTAATATTAGAATCGAACATGAAAGAAGAACTATTGGAAGCCATCTATGGCACAGTTGAAAGATTGGAGCAGAAAGTCGATGAACTTTCTGCCTCCACAAAGAACGCAGGAGCGGAAACCGTTCCTGCAAGTAATGACATAACCAAGTTGGATAAGTCAATCAATGCGATGTTTATCAAAGAAGAGGAAGTCAGAGGTAAAATATCCAAATTAAGAGATGCTATTGTCGTTTTTGCTGACCTTATTAAGGTTGAACTTGGCAAAAATGAGCAGCGAAGCAAGTTCTTTGTTGATGCAGTCAAGCAGATGAGACAAGAGAATGATGTTTCCTCGAAGGCATTGCAGGACAAACTTGAATTGATGAACAATTCACCTCAGAAGAAACTTGTCATTCATCGCTTCGAGCCTACATCAAAGTATGTTCTTCTTTTCATTGGCGGCTTGGCTCTATCTCTTGTTCTCTCCATTTGGGGCAACCTCACTCAATGGCGAGAGCACCAAAATTGGGAGGAGGCAGACTTGAAATATAGGGCATTGAAAATGGTTCTTCCATCTGATGACCCGAATATTCGCTACATCGAAAAGCATTTCTCTGTTTGCCGAGATGAGAAAGTTATCGATGATGTAAAAAATAGTGTTGCAGTTTATGAGGATTCTGTTCGTCACCATTATGAAATGATTGAAATGGCAGCATACAAAGATAGTCTTGCAAAACAACTGAATAAAGAATCAAATGAGATAAAAGAAAGGCTTAAAAAGTAAGAAAGGACCTATGCCTGTTGCCACATTTTTACAATGTAACGAATAATTAACATTGATGTAATGAAACTGCAATTAAGAAGCCGTACTTTTGCAGCCGTAAACTTACATGACTTGGTTTTAAAAGACCTCGACCAAGCTGTGCGATTATAGTAGAGGTCGCATAAGGAGTGAAAAAATGAAGAAGTTTTTCATGAGTATGGTTGCTGCTATTGTATGTGGTACTGCATTTGCAGGAAACGTGAATGAGGTTGCGACTTCAGCAGTATCAGATGATGATCTTAGCTCATCTACACCAGACAAGATTGTATCTACTTTCTATGGTTCAAAGGCTTCATCTAACGCAAACAATCCTTGCAAGGGAGCAACTATCAGAAAGTGCGGAACCATAGAGTCAAGTTTGGTGTCATTTGAAGACCAAACTTTGGTGATGCAGCAGGTAAAGGATGCTGATGGTAACACATTATTTACAAACAATTTCTTTGCTCCATCTTCCGTGTCAGAAACAAAGGCAAATATTAAGCTTGAAACAATGAAATTGGGTGGAACGTTCAAGGCAAATGTGGCAGAATGAAAATAAGGCATATTTTAGCACTCCTTTTCTTTATGTTTTGCACGACCATATTTGCACAGGGGCGTGATTATATAAATGAAATGGAGCAGAACGACTTGCAAATCAGACAGAAGCCTAACACTGAAGGGCTTCTGTCTGATTATTTGCATTCAGCAAACATTAAGGAAGATACAATTTTTGCAATTCTTTATAGTCCTGCTGAATGTTTTAGATGTGAAGCTGCAATTCCTGCATTTTATGATAAACTGAAACGCAATAATCCGAACAACAAGTTATTACTAATAACTGCATATGGGGATTCTAAAACAGCAAGTTGGTATAATTCTAAAAACAACTATAAGGCTGATTATTACATTTATGATACGAAATCAGTTTATAACAACATCTTCAGTTTCAACTCTGAAGGAATGTACGGATTGTATATACTCAAATTAGTTCCAAAAGAAGGCGTGTTCGTCACAGGTGGACAATATACGGTCTTAGGGGCAGAGTTTGTGAAGCAGTTGGTACTTTGTAAAAAGAGAATTGCTCCTCACATGTATGAATTGGATAAGAAAGACTCATATAAAGAGGTGGCAGACCAGATTGCGATGATAAATGTTCCTATGCCAAAATGGAAACAAACGGACATCGAGGTCAACACGAAAGATGGAGTAGAAATATCATCAATATATGATATTCCCAAAATAGAGAATGGACACCTTTTTTTTAACGACATGCTGAACAATGGTATAATGCTGTTTAATAAAGAAAATGGTTTGTTTAAATTCAAGCGACTCTTCCAAGCAGACGAAGCGGAGAAAAAGAAATTTATTTCCGTGCCAGATAAGGATTTCAGAAACTTAGTAAAACAAGGACAAGTCTTTTACATAGCATTGTCTGCAAATATGTTGGACTCTTCTCATATCGGAATTTCCTATTCCCTGCCAAAGATTCTTCGAGAAAAAGTAGGCAACGAATGGAACTTTAGCTTTTACAATGCCCCTGCTGTCTTGATACGAGACATCAACAATTATACGTCAGGCAAGATGATTTCACCAGATTTCGATTTGGAACATTCCAAGTATTTCTATCTTCACTTTGTGTTCGACTTGTTCAATAACAAATTATGGACAGGAAGCGAAAAGTTGACATGGCCTATGGATGGATTTGAGAAAGAGGATATTGTAGGACAGAAAGATTTAGACCCTTTTAATGGCAGCTTTTATAAGACCTTCAATCCAATAATAGCTTCTTTTCGTATCAATGACGGAAAGTGTGATGGACATTACGGCAAATTAGAGCGTATTCAAGAAAATAGCAGAACAGGCTATTATTATCTTAATAATGTATTCGCACATGAAGGAAAAACTTTCTTGTATGGAAATGGTTACACAGGAAAACTGTATGTGACAGATAGCCTTCATCTTGACAAATATAAGGTTTACATGGTGTTTGACACAGATACAGTTCCTATGATTGCACCAGACTCCACAAAATTTTATACGCATGAATATGGAAATCTGTATAGTTCTTACTTCACAAAGTGCATCACAACTGTAAAAATGGATAAAAGGAACATCTATTGTCTTGTAAAGCATGGTATGCCAAGGACTGACAACTTCCAAAAAGACAGATATTCCTTTGTTATCGTAAATAGGAAAAATGGGAAGACTAAGGAATATCCACTTCCGCCTATTGCTCCTGCTGAATACAAATGCTTGGGGTATGGAATAAATGCACAAGATAAGCATTTCAACCCATTCATGTTTATCAAGAAAGATGGTAAGTACATTATAAGGATGTTAGAAATCTAAGCGTCATTGTCGTGTGGATATTTTTTATCAATAAAGCCGTATCTCGACCCAAACAAGTCTTGATACGGCTTTATTCTATTTAATTCATAGGATTATGACAAATAATAGAAATCTATAAGTGTAAGTGTTTGCATCCGTATCACGGAATGAATATCCATTGTAGGATATTTTTTCCTGTAATCGTCTGTCAAGTCTTCATATAAGTACCATTGAGTTCTTTTGCCCTCTTGGCTGATAGAAAAAGCAACATCATATTGAGCAATTATAGTGTCTTTTTTATCCGTCATTAAATGAAATGTCCAATGTTCATAACTTGGAAGAGTCTTTTGTTCTGTTTTGATTAAGCTATATTTTTCAGACCATTCTATGGAGGAAGTTGTTTCTATATAGGCTTTCCACTGTTCTTCTCTTGCACTATTGAGGAGTGAAACAGTTCTTTCAGCCGACAAAGCAGACGACAATTTCCTCATGTAAAAATAGTAAACATCAGATGGCAAAGCAGGAGGATTGTCTTCTAATTCCTTTTTTATCTTTTCTGCATTAAAAGGTGCATCGACATAAACCTCAGTTTTCACAGACCAATAACTCTCAGATACATAGGGAGTAAATTTCGGTTGGTCAGGAACCTCATCATTCACCTTGTCACAAGCTGTTATCGTGTAAACACACAATAAGCATAATATATATTTTAGAAAAATACGTTCCATATTCGACTCAGACTAAAAGATATTTTGAATTTGGTTACAAATTTACAAAAATAAATTCATAAACATGAATTTTTAAAGTCGCATTGTAAGGAAGCAAAATGCTTTTTAACACTTTCTATGTTTATAATGCCGAATATGAAACTTGTAAGCACTTCATAAGATGGCAACTTTGCTTTTGTGAAGAACAATTATGTTCTTTTCAAAATTTAATAATCTATAAAAACAAAGCAAAATACATTGCTTTTCATATTTTTGATTTATCTTTGCACTTGTAATCAAAGCGTTCTTTGTATATTGCAAAGTTGTGAAAGAAAAAGAATATAGCTCGTTTCTAAATCGTTAGCAGTCACATTCTTTAAAATACCAACTCGCTGATATTCAATAAATAAAAGACTTTACTGTGACTCGCAACGTGCGTGGTCAGATTCTTCTTAATGCCGCAGAAATCGGCTATTTCCTTGAGATAGCTGTTCATCTTCTGGTTGCACATGACGGGCAAACAGCATCCTTTCTTAATGCAGGTCGGATGTTCCTTGTATTTCTCCAATATGGCCAGGGGTACGGGCAGCAATGGAATATTGCTGATGGAAGAAGCCTTCCTACGGTGTTCCAATTTGACCCTTCCTTTTCTTATCCACCAGTCTCCGAGATTGTCCTGTACCAGATTCTCTTTGTTCAGACTGGCAACATCGGAGAATGCCAGACCGGTGAAACACGCGAAGACAAAGACATCCCTGACCAGTTCAAGCCGTGGAATGGTGAATTTCTTTTTCATTACGGTCTGCAACTCGTCATAGGTCAGGAATACCGGATCGGTCTCGTCCTGCTCCATCTTGTAACCGTAAAAGGGATTCTTGCGCATCCATTCCTTTGCCAATGCCATATTGGTAAATTTCTTGAAGCATTTCATATAACGGACTATCGTGTTCCGGCACAGTCCCGCCTCCGTTTTCAGGTAGATGTCAAACGCACGGATGAACTCCGGTGTCAGCTCATGGAAAGTGACATCCTCCTTTCCGTAATAAGAGGGGATGAGCAGCTGTAATTTCTTCACCACGTTCTTATACCGGTTGATCGTGACGGGAGAGTAGTCTATACCCGCCAGTATTTCCATTTCCTTGATGCCTTCCCTCATGGTGCCGAGCAGTGTACGCATTTCGGTGTCTTTCCCGAAAACACGTTTAAGAATCAGTTTTGGGGTAATCAGGGCCTGTTCCAATACCAGTTCCTTGTGTTTTTCCAAGGCGCGTGCGTGCAGTTCGGCAATATAGGCGTTCAGTGCCACTGATGCCCTGTCCCTGCCTTTACTGCATCCTTTGGCGGCGTTCCATAAGTTCAGGGGTACGCTTCTTTGGATACGTACATCGTCATAGTCTCCATTGATGGTTATCCGCATCAATACCGGTGCCTCACCGTTTTTCAACAATTTCGTTTTAAGCACGAAAAACAGAATGTTCATTGTTCCTTGTTTCATCACTTTTGTTTTTTGAGGTGTTACATTCAATTGTTTCGTCAAAACCGGATGGCATGAGGACGTGGAGCGAAATGTTAAATTCGGTGGTTTTTTTGAGGGACTTGTGGAAAAGCCATAAAAATCCCATTTTTCTCAGGTTCGAATTGCCTTTTGTATCCCGGGTTCGATTCCTTTTTTTTATCCCGATGGGAAATACCGAATTTTTAAATTTCTTTCACTTTTTCGACTTCATCCGGTCATGTGTGCAAAATTACTTTTTCACACCGGAGATTGGAATTGTCAAACAGCTGAAAAACAATGAAGTATGGTGCGTATTTATGGCTTTTTCAAAAGCCTTAAAAAAAGCCACTGAATTGGCGAAATCCAACTTCACAAATATGTAGCGGAATGCGTAGTGAGGGTAAAAAAAGAACCCTTGAACTATCTCTAATTCAAGGGTTTTCATGTGTGAAAAGCATTTATGTACTTTCTTTGGTGGTGCCACCAGGAATCGAACCGGGGACACAAGGATTTTCAGTCCTTTGCTCTACCAACTGAGCTATGGCACCATGTTTATCTCTTTTGCGGTTGCAAAGGTAGTGAAACTTTTGGACTATGCAATAGCTTTCATAATAAAAAACGCTGATAATTGGCTATATGGCTAATTATCAGCGTTTATGATTTGAGAAAAAATACTGAAAAAGTTTTATAGTTATGCTTTTTCCGCTTCTTCTTCCTTCAAAGGATTCCATCCTTGTGCTTTGAGTTCAAACTCTTGACCGTCACGGGTAATTAGGGCGCAGCCTAATTCCGGTTTGGTGATATGGCCAATCAGCTTGACGCCTTCCATTTCGGCAACCTTTTCATGGTCGGCAATGGGGACGGTGAACAATAACTCATAATCCTCGCCTCCGTTCAGTGCACAAGTGCTCAGGTTCATATTGAATTCTTCTGCCATTACAGCCGTCTGATAGTCGATAGGAATATGTTCTTCGTAAACTCGGCAACCCACTTTGCTTTGGGTACAAATATGCAGTAATTCCGAAGAAAGTCCGTCCGATATATCCATCATGGAGGTGGGTTGTATACCTTCTTCTGCCAGTTTCTGAATGATGTCACGGCGTGCTTCGGGCTTCAGTTGACGTTCCAGAAGATACTCCTTCCCCGAGAAGTCCGGTTGCAAGTCTTTGTCACCTCCTTTGAGCACCGCCTTTTCGCGTTCCAAAAGCTGTAGTCCCATGTAGGCGGCACCCAAGTCGCCGCTGACGCAAATCAGGTCGGTTTCGCGGGCACCATTGCGGTAGACCACTTTTCCTTTCTCACCCTCGCCTATGCAGGTGATGCTGATGGTAAGCCCAGTATAGGAAGCGGAGGTGTCTCCTCCCACGATGTCAACATCATATTCTTCGCAAGCCAAACGGATGCCGGCATAGAGTTCCTCCATGTCTTCTATACTGAAACGCTTGGATATACCCAAGGAAACGGTAATCTGCTTCGGTGTGCCGTTCATGGCATAGATATCGGAGAAATTGACTACGGCCGATTTATACCCCAAATGCTTGAGCGGTACATACACAAGGTCGAAGTGGACGCCTTCCATTAGCAAGTCGGTGGTAACGAGCACTTCCTTTTCGGCCGGGTAGGAGAGGACGGCGGCATCATCTCCGACACCATATCGGCTCGACTCATTCTTTAGTTCAATGCCTTCGGTGAGGTGACGGATGAGGCCGAATTCACCGAGGGTAGCTATTTCTGTTCTCATGCTTTCTTATGCTCTATTAATCAATTCACGCATAATCTCTGTCATTCTCGGTTGTGCCTCGTCTGCAGCTTTCTGCACTTCTTCGTGAGAAACTTCTACGATTTTACCTTCTACCCCCAAGTCTGTAATGACAGATACGCCGAACACTTTGATTCCGCAATGATTTGCCACGATGACTTCCGGCACGGTGGACATGCCCACTGCATCGGCACCCAGAATATGGAACATCTTGTATTCCGCAGGTGTTTCGAATGTGGGACCTTGCGTACCGATATAGACACCGTGCTGAACCTTGATGCCCTTTTCTGCTGCAATGGCGTCGGCCTTACGAATCAGCTCTTTGTCATAGGCCTCGCTCATATCCGGGAAACGAGGGCCGTAAGGTATGTTTTTGCCACGCAATGGATGTTCGGGGAAGTAGTTTATATGGTCGGTGATAATCATCAGGTCGCCGATCGCAAAATCCGGATTTGTGCCGCCACTGGCATTGGAAACGAACAAGGTCTTGATACCCAGTTCGCGCATTACACGTACCGGGAAGGTTACTTCCTTCATGGAATAGCCCTCGTAAAAATGGAAACGTCCCTGCATCGCCATGATGTCTTTATGGCCCAGTTTGCCGAAGATAAGTTTTCCGCTGTGTCCCTCTACGGTAGAGACGGGGAAGTTGGGGATTTCTTCGTACCTTATCTCATACTTTTCAGTGATTTCACCGGCAAGACTGCCGAGGCCGGTACCGAGGATGATTGCTGTCTCAGGCTGGGTGTGCATCTTTCCCTTCAGAAAGGCTGCTGTTTCTTGAATGCGCTCTAACATAGCCAATAATGTTTTGGTTAAATATATATTGTTGATTTTGTAAAATTTCTATTTCTATCGGCAGCACGTAGATGTACGGCTTTAGTGTTTCGTCCAGTGCGGGATGGAGTTTCAGCCTTGCCGCATCTTTCTCCGTGGTGATTATCAGTCTTTTCCACTCTTCCAGGTGCAGGAATTGTTCCTTTATTTGCAATAAATCCTTGGGAGTAAAGTCATGATGGTCATCAAATGACAGCAATTTGACGTGTGGCGTGTAAGATTCCACTTCTTTCTGTAAGGGGGCGGGGGAGGCGATGCCTGTCACCAGCAGTACTTGCTCGTCTCTGGTGAGGGAGGAGAGCACTTTCCGGCTGTTCGTTTTCTCGGGAAATAGCGGTGTCAACATTCCATAGCGGAATCTGGAGAAATACAGTTGTTGGTATGGATAGAGGTGGAGCCGTTTAGCTATGATGTTGAAGTCTATCGGCTTGATATCATCCGGACATTTGGTGACGATGACCATCTGTGCCCGGTTTTTACCGCTTGAAGGTTCGCGGAGTCTTCCGGCAGGGAGCAAGGCATCATCGCACAGTAACCGGTGAAAATCAGTTAGTAGAATGTTCAGCCCAGCTTTTACATGGCGATGTTGGAAGGCATCGTCCAGGATGATGGCTTCTACAGTGGGATTTTCCAGTTTCAGCAGTTGCTCAATGCCGTGGCAACGGTTTTCGTCTACCGCTACCCGTGCATTGGGGAATTTATTTTTAATTTGATACGGCTCGTCACCTATTTGGCGTACATTGCTCTTGTCATCGGCCAATACATAGCCTCGGCTTTTACGCTTGTAACCCCGACTGAGGGTGGCTACATTTACTCCGTTTTTTTGTAATAGCTTTATCAGATATTCGGTATGTGGCGTCTTGCCAGTTCCGCCCACAGCAAGATTGCCCACGCATATTACTGGAACGTCAAAACTCTTTGACCGGAGCCAGCCCCAGTCAAAGAGTTTATTTCGCAAGCATACCCCTATCCCATAAAGCCATGATAGGGGATATAGCCAATGATATATCTTGATAAAGTTTTCCTCCATTTATTGAATATTCAGTTCAAAGGGTACACGTGCTTGTATACGGTCACATTTGTCAAAATTCTCCAGGACGCTGAACTGCTGGTATATCTCGCCCATTGTGCCTTTCAGCATACGTGCTTTGATGTAGTTACCCGGATTGGTGTTCATCAGACTTTCAAAGAAACTTTCCTTTTTCGGATAGCTCATCACGGTATAGGCATCTACTCCGGCCTTTGCAATGGCAATGTCCAAAGCTTTGTCCAAACCACCCAATTCGTCGACTAGTCCTAGTTCCTTGGCCTTGCTTCCGGTCCATACACGGCCTTGGGCAATTTTATCCAGGTCTTCCTTGCTGATGCCTCGGCCATCGGAGCAGCGGGTGAGGAAGAGGTCATATCCGTTGTTCACATACATTTGCATCAGCCCTTTTTCTCCGTCATTCATCGGGCGTGTCAGCATGCCGAAGTCTGCGTATTTATTGGTTTTCACTACATCAAAATTTACCCCGATTTTATCAGTCAGCCCCTTTGCGTTGGGGAACATGCCGAAGATGCCGATAGAACCCGTCAGTGTGGTAGGCTCGGCCACGATGGTGTCTGCATTACAAGAAATGTAGTAACCTCCTGAAGCTGCATAGTCACCCATGGAAACAATGACTGGTTTCTCTTTCTTCAATTCGCTGACGGCATACCATATCTGTTCTGAACCATAGGCGCTTCCGCCCGGTGAGTTTACGCGTAATACTACAGCTTTTACATCTTCGTCATCTTTCAGCTTGCGCAGGTCTTTAATCACCTTTTTAGAGTCGATGCCTTCTTCGCTGGAGGCAGAAGATGAACCACCGTCAATTTCTCCATAGGCATAGTATACGGCAATCACATTTCCACTTTTGTCTTTGGGAACATTCTTCTTTACGTTAATCATGTCCTGCAAACCAAGTACGGGCATGCGGTCGTCTTTGTCGATGCCTACCATCGCTTTCAGGTAGTTGCGTACATCATTCTTATATATTAATGTATCGACCAGTCCGCATTGCACACTTTCTTCTGCGGGATAGAACATCAACATGCGGTCGGCAATGGCGTTCAGTGAGTCTACAGATATTTTGCGTGATTCTGCAACATCATTGGTCACTTGTCCCCAGATGGAGGTCAGGTAAGCGTCGATTTGTTCACGGTTGGCAGGGCTCATTTCGGTAGAGATGAAAGGCTCTACAGCCGATTTGTAGGTACCTACTTTGAATATCTGCATTTCTACTCCGATTTTGGCCAGCAAATCCTTGAAGAACATGGGGGTAGCGGCCAAGCCCCTCCACTCGACCATACCTTGCGGGTTCAGCAACACCTTGTCGGCTATACTTGACAGATAATAAAGACCTTGGGAATAGCTGTCACCATAAGCCACGATGAATTTTCCCGATTCCTTGAAATCCTTCAATGCATTGCGTATTTCTTCGCGTGAAGCAAATCCTGCACCCAGCGAAGTCGCTTCTATATAGATACCTTTAATGTCGTCATTCTCTTTTGCTTTTTTGATAGAAGAGAGGATATCATCCAGGCCATAAGTCTTATAATTGTCTCCCATAAGGGCATCGAACGGATTGTCTTGGCTGCGTTCAGCCAGTGCACCATTCAAATCCAGCATCATAATGGAGTTTTTGCGTACTTGCGTTTCTGACTCCGAAGATGATACCATGCTGAAAACCACCAAAATACTGATGAAAACTAAAACAACGACTGATACGATGATGCCGGTAATGGTGGCAAACGTAAATTTCAGAAAATCTTTCATTGCACTTTATTGTTTTTAGTATGCTAACTTTTAAAAGCTAACAAAGATAAATAATTAGGTTGATATTTACCCTATCTGTCGCTGAGTTTTTCGGTTTGTCACAGTATTGTGGGAGATTTCATTCTCTTTTCTTTTATCTTTGGAGTATTTCATTTCGTTCTTTATGGATAGTTAGTTTCTAAAATGCCAGATATAATTGCTATCTCTTTACTTTCTGAGTCTGTTTCTCTAAAAACTAGTCTTTCCACAGCAATGTTCTTTTCTTACCACAGCTGTGGAAAGAAAGAAACGCGGGTGTGGTAAGAAAGAAACATATCTGTGGTGAGAAAAGTTGTTCAGTAGTTCTCGTTTAGTATCCGGGCTTTCCGGATGTAGCCTTTCGCAGGTTTATTGTCAGTTCTCTTTGGGCTCCTCAAGCGTGGTGCCGGCCGTTCAGTGGTCTATGTCAAGGGGTGAACTTAGTATATTCCGATGCGCGCGCGTATATATATAATGTGTCCCCTTCCTTCCTGCCTTTCTTTCCCTTTAAAAAACATGCTTTAAAACATATCTATCAATCAGCTAGTTATGAAAAAGTTCACGTAAACCCTCAAAAAAAGCTTGTATATATTTTGCAGATGTCCGTAAAAGCCCTACTTTTGCATCCGCTTTCGGGAACGAAGGCGGCGATGTTTTGACATTCTGACAGTAAAACGGAGCGGTAAGCTTCCATTTTTCTCTTCTTTGCCATAGGTTTCTTTCGGAACTTCGGCCTTGGAAAAGAAAAATGAAAAAAAACTTCCGAAACATTTGGAAGTTATGCTTTAAAGTTCTTACCTTTGCACCCGCTTTTGAAAACGAAAGCAGCGCGAGTTGACATTCTTTTTAAAGAAACGGTGCCTGGTCCTTCTTCCTTTTTCTTTTTGCCTCCCTTTCGACAAGAGAGACGACGAGGAAAGAGAAAAAAAGAAAAAATGAAAAAAACTTCCGAAAATATTTGGAAGATATGCTTTAAAGTTCTTACCTTTGCATCCGCTTTCTGAAAAGAACAGCAATCGTGAAACAAGCGATCTTTGAACAGATTTACATAAACAATACAAGTAGTACAAGAGCAGGTGCTTCGCAAATTAATAATTGGAAACTAATGATTAAGGCGCGTCGTACCTGGGTAAAACAAAAGAACCGTCAATACTTATTTTATATAGATAGGTAAAGATAGACTTTTTGAATTCGAGCGTCCTGAACAGATAATTAAGCTGTCGCACTTTAATTTTTAATATGCGCAGTCAAGATACTTTTACAATGAAGAGTTTGATCCTGGCTCAGGATGAACGCTAGCTACAGGCTTAA
>ENA-OZFY01000017-OZFY01000017.1-human-gut-metagenome-genome-assembly--contig:-NODE-17-length-78410-cov-108.710816_pt1 | contig 78410 bp, 118 predicted proteins | sample MGYA00244652_ERZ653650 | MGnify/ENA primary metagenome ERZ653650 (study PRJEB26926, sample SAMN06165117) | human gut metagenome | biome: ENVO:00009003; feature: ENVO:2100002; material: ENVO:00002003... | reverse complement strand
TATAGCATTATGAAGACTTTAGAAAGTATCTTTTCAGAGATTAAAGAACGCGGTGTAATCACTAAACAGCAATTGCAGTTGTTAAAAAACCGCTCTAACAGGGAACAAAAGGACGTTATTATTTACGATTGGTTGGAAAGTGTCGGAGATGGTTACGGCATTCCATTGACAGAGGAACAAGGCGTTCAAGCCTTGAACTGGTTAAAGAAGTTCATCAAGAAGAACGGAGGAAGCAACGTATACGGATATAGGGAGCTTGAAATAATTAACAATGCTTCTCCGTGTGATTTTGTTTTCAAAGGGTTTTATGATGCCGGGAACGGTTGGTTTAGAAACTTCCTTCCTATCTACCAGCTCAACGGTATGGAATATATTCCTATGTCAGAACCTTATATAATAGGCTGATAATAACGGGGCTTATTACCCCTACTACATTAAAATCATTTATCTATACTAAAATAACAATGTTATGAAGACAACAAGAAAGGAAATATATCGCATTTATGGAAAAGAAAATGTAATATCATTAGGTTATTGCAAAATACAGAGTATAGAAAACTATCTTACAAAGGTAGGGCACACCGAACGTATAGAAGGTTGGGCGAATGATATTTACGAATTGCCGGAACCATATAATAATATAGCTATCTGCACTGGTTACGCTCCATTCGGAACGAGTAACGAAAAAGCGCGCAAAGTGTGCGAACGATGGGAAAAACTATATTATAACTACGATTATACGCAACGCAAAAGAATGGTTAAACGTTTTGCACATGAATTGTACAAGGCGGTTAATAACGAATAAAGCAGCGTGTAATATGTTCTGCGTTATGTTGTTGTTATTCGGTGCTGTGTTGTTCATCAGCGGCACCGATATAGAGAGGATAAGGGAATTTATAAACGACAGTAAAGAATCAGATAAATTTTAAGATTATGAAACGCGAAAAGATGGATAATATATTACGTAGCTTGTTAGTTGCTGGCAACATTGTAACGGTATCATTTGACGAAATGAAAGACATTCGCAAAGAGTTAAACCGCTTTGTTCCAAAAATCGAAATAGAGATAATAAAGAGTGATTTTGAAACGGTTTCTTTCCGCGAACTAAGATGCTAACCAATAAAGTATACATATATGGAAGTAAAACATACTTTTCAAATAGAATCAACCGTAATAGATGCCACAATTTCGGAAATTGAGAAAGTAGTACCAATTTGGGCAAGAAATAAAGGCAAAAGCCTAACCGTATTAATTTACACGGGTAACAAGTGGCAATTATACAAGGTTTCCACAGCTTAATAGATGCAATTATCCCGGTACCGTGTGGCTCGTAGTGGGTTGCATGAAGGAAATGACAGTTTTTAAGCCGAATTATCTGCCAAAGGTTCAACGCCTTGCAAGTGGTGCGAGTTCCACGGGCAGAACTATTACTAACTTAAAACAAAAAGAATATGGAAAAGAATTATTTTATACAGATTAACGAAAAAGAACGCATTATTATGCTTCAACCGTGTACAGCTCTTGACGCGATTAAACTGTTTAATTTCTACCAAAACGGGATAAATATCCTAAAAGATACGCAAGGAGTTACAAGCATAGAACTGTATGAAATTGGAGAATCATTACAAAAACGAATTTTATTATGAATATAACAGATTTTTATAACGGTCGCTTTATTAGTGGAAAAATATTAAAGCGTGATTATCGCATTATATGGCAACGAATAGTAATAGCTACAGCCGCTTTGTGTGGAATGTTCATTTTCATGATGGCTATTCAGTTAATGTGTTGGTTATCTAATTTGTGTAACTACGTTTTTAGGTAATAGCATGAAGTTAATAACGAAATTTAAGCCCGAACTAAAAGAGTTTATAAGCCTGCAAGGGTTGAATATCAATGATACAATGAAGGCAGTGAGAAACGGAAATCTGTTTATTTATAAGGCAGAAACAAAGCGCGAAATATTGTATCATGGTATTACTAATTTAAAGCACCCGTATATATTATCAGAGCATAAGCTTCCATTATAACAAAAAGTTATAACTGTTTTGGTAATATATATAATATATATAATATATATAATATAACAATAAAGTAGTGTATGAAAACTTATAAAAATTTTGAAGAAGACTTTGAGAAGGCAAAAGCAAACATAGAACTTCTGGAAAACATTGTGTCTGTAGGCATTCCAAAGAAACAAGCGGTTTACTTTAATAGCATATCAGTAGATAGTAAGTACAGCATGAGACAAAGAACGTATCTATACGTAGGTGATAAATTGGTGCATTGCAATGATGAAAGAAGGTTTTATGTTGGGCACAACAAATTTGTTGAAACGCACGGGAAAATAGTTGTCCGCTTCAACAAAGGACAATTTAAAAAGTATATGGTTATGTGTGAAGAAATGTATAAAGCCCTTGCAATAAAGGCGAACGCATCTAAATATATTTCTTTAGTGGATAACATAAAAGACTTTATAAAGCCTAATATTGACCTTAAAAACAGCCAATTTAACAAGAGCAAGGGAATAGGGTGTGTTTACATAGAAAAACAATTTGTATAACTTCTAAATATTAAAAACTATGGCATTAATAATAATTATCGGATTTATTGGCTGTTTGTTGTCTGGAGAACTCATTAAATTAGGCAGATAATGGGAAAGTTCATGCTTCTACTATTGGTGTGGGATATTGTGGCTTTATTTGCCATCATACTACGTCCTAACTTCAAATATAGTAGTGATGTTATCAGTTGGCTTATAGCCGGAATAGCTTTGTCTGTAATAATAATAATCAGTTAGTAATAAGATGGATAAATATGTTTACTACCTTCGTGTATCAACGAATAAACAAGGTGATAGCGGTTTAGGGTTGTCAGCCCAAGAAAAGACTTGTATAGACTATATTAATAGCAAAGGTGGAATTATTTGTGGTAAGTTTGTAGATGTGGCTTCGGGAAAAGACTGTTCCCGTGTGGAGTTGTGGAAAGCTATAGAGTATTGCAAAGCTAATAGTTGCACCCTTGTAGTGGCTAAGCTCGATAGGCTTTCAAGAGATGCCGAGTTCGTTTTTCATGTAGTAAATACGGGCATAGAAATATACTTTTGTGACCTTCCAGTAGTCAACACTATGATATTAGGTATCTTTGCATCCGTGGCGCAGTACGAACGCGAACTAATTAGCAAACGAACAAAGGAGGCTTTAGCAGCGAACAAGGCACGTGGCATATTATCTGGCACAGCTAATAGCAATTATCGAATTGACGAAGAAAGTAAGAAGCAAGCAAGTATAGCAAGTGCAAGAACGCGAAACAGAAAAGTAGTAGAAAGTGCTGAGTTCGCTTGTTTTTGTAGAATACTACGAAAAGTAATACCTATGCTGAATGAAAATTCTACAGATGAAGAACTGTTCTTTTTGAATTGGACTAAATACCGTACAAGTTTTGTTCTCACCCAGTGTCACAAAGCGGAAATAAAGGAACTCATGCAGGAAGCCAATAGAAACAACAACAAATTGTTTATCGGCATTGACTTTACGAATGCTAATTTTTATCAGTATATTAGTAGCCGCGTACAAGCTACGTTCAATTCAATTTCTAAATATAAAGAATATAATAACCTATAAAAAGCAAAAGTTATGGAAGTAAATAATATCATGGTATATATAGATAATCTGTTACAAGGCAATTCTGACAAGGAATGCGCGGATATTTTAAGGGAAGTGATATCTGAATGCCAATCACGTATAGAAAATTGTGAAGAAGGAGCATATGCTAATCAATTAAAATAATATGAGAATACTTCAAATTGCCCTAATAACACAAAAGGGTAACGTCTTTAATGTAAAGATGCAGATAGACGAAATTGTCTTTGAGAGTAAAGAAGAAGTAAGGGAAAAACTACTTTCTGTATTTGCCAATAGGAAGGATGCTATAGTAGACGTTGTAATCCATTCCATGCAAGACGAATTAGGGCTTTCCGACTACTCCAATGAACAACTAAAGCTGAACTAAAAAGAAGGTCAAATATCGCGCGTATGAAAGCGATTAGAGAAAAGCCGAAATATTATTATTGGGAAGGTACTGTAGTTGAGGTTATGAAGCGATATAATAGGTTTGCCTATTGGAAATTTAAAATAGATTCCGAAGAACTGGCGGCAAATGAAAATTTTTCGTATCTGAATAAATGGCATGGTTTTGAAATGATAAGCGGTGCTTTCAATATGACAACTGCACCAAAAGTTGGGGATAGGGTCAAATTAAGGTATCGTGTAGTAAAAAGTCATTTCCGTTCCTATAGAGATTCTAAAATTGTATCAGTAATAGAACGGGCTGACTTGTCAAATGAAACAGTAATAGCAGGCAGTGACTTGTAAACTAAAACTATAAAGAGATGAAAGCAATATTAATAGCAACCAAAGAAACAATTGACGTAATAAAGGCTGGGGAATATACCAACATTTACGTAACAGAGGACGGGAAACAGTCGTTCTTAGGTGATGAACTTATTCTTCTTGATGAAGTGAAGAGAGAAGCAAAGGGGCGTGATTGGGAAGAGGTTAGGATAAATGCTGCAATAGCAACAATGCAAACACTTTTAAATAATCCACAATATGAGAACAAATCAATAATAGCCATAGCTGACATGAGCGTAAGTATGGCTGATGTATTGGTTAAAAAGCTGAAAGGAGAATAACTATGTAAAAGTTGAGGTATGAAACATATATTGGATTGGTATAATGAAAATACTCCTCAAAATGAGGATGAATACGAAAAAGGATGCTTGACAAGTGCTGCAATAATAGCAATAATCTTCATAGCATTAACAGTAGCAATAATAAATATTTGAGGTAACTATATAGAACTTTGCACTAAAAATTATATAAATAAATAGGAAATTTAAAATATTCTATTTATATTTGCGATATGTATTTAACGGAGCAACATATAATAACAGTCAATGACAAGAGGTACAAGGATTTAGACCGGATTTGTTTCTTATCTAAGAACTTGTATAACGCGGCTTTGTATATCATAAAGCAAGAATTTCTTGTTTCCGGGAAATGGATAAGGTCTGTGGAGCTTAACAAAAAGATGGTTGCAGAAAACAATGTTGATTTTAGGGCTATGAGCGGTTCTTCTTCCCAGCAAATACTTATGGCTTTGGATAGAAATCTGAAATCTTATTTTTCAGCCATTAAAGCATGGAAAAGGGATAACAAGAAATTTACTGGATGTCCTAAATTCCCGAAATACAAGCATAAAACAAAAGGAAGAAATATATTTTCTTATTCTTATGCACAATTTAAGCATAGAGGAGAATATATTTACTTTCCAAAGAAAGAAGGTTTGCAACCATTGAAAACCAGATGTAAGGAAGGAACGGTTAAGCAAGTCAGATTTGTTCCGAAAGCAGACTGTTATGTAATAGAATTGGTGTATGAATCGGAGGTAAAGGAACAGTTACCAGATAACAATAGATATATGTCTATTGATTTGGGGGTTAACAACTTTGCTTCTATTGTAACGAATACGAGCAATAAGGCTGTTTTGATAGATGGAAAGAAATTAAAGTCTGTCAATCAGTATTATAACAAGAAAAAAGCTAAAGTTCAATCACAATTAAAGAAAACAAATGGAAAGGAAAATTCGAGACGGTTAATGAACCTTACAAGAAAGAGAAACAATAAGGTCAAGGATTATTTGCATAAGGCAAGCAAGGAAATTGTAGGCATGTGCCTGGAAGACAACATAACGACATTGATAGTGGGACATAATGACGGATGGAAACAGGAAGTGAATATGAGTAAAAGAAACAATCAGAATTTTGTTTCAATTCCGTTTGAGACGTTCATATCAATGTTAAGGTATAAATCTGAAAGACAAGGACTAAGATTTGTTGAAATAAACGAATCTCACACGTCGAAATGCAGTTCTTTAGATTTAGAGGAGATAAAACATCATGATAGTTATGTTGGAAAGAGAGTAAAAAGAGGTCTTTTCAGAACAAAGAACGGGATTTTACTCAATGCAGATATAAACGGAGCCTACAACATCATGAGAAAAGTAAAAGGGGATGCAGCAATGCCACCCTATAGAGGGTTTGGGTATAACCCAGTTAAGAAATTTATTAACAAATAGATACAAGTGTAAACATGTATATAATTACCATCGAGTAATATCGGAGAGTATGAGGGAAAGCACATCAGAGTATTCCACAATGAGAAGAAACTGTTTGATTACTACCCGTGCCGGATGAAGCTATTTGACTACCACAGTTGGCATCAGCTAAGTTATCCTATGCACGGGAACAAGGATTGGGAAAAGGAACTGAGAACAATAATCGAAAAAATGATAAGACAATGAAAACAGTAGTAGTAACATTGATTGCTTTATGCAGTGTTATGTGTTCAGTAAATGCACAAAAAATCAGAAAAAATGAGATTGATAAGTTTACAAAAGCTCATGTTGTCGAGACGTCAAGACCGTTAGTCAATAAATATCCGGGAATACTATATGCTTCCTTTTATAAAAATGGCGATGACGAGTTTTTACGCCTTTATTGGGAATGTAGTGGTATTATATCTATGGACAAAGGGAACAAAGTTATTTTTCTTGATGTAGAAGGGAATCCATACACATTTTATAATTCTCAGTATATTATGTCAGAGGATATACATGCAACATCCAATAATTTAGGGAGTGAATATATTTTAGAAATGTGGCTCGTTGGGGATTTGGGTATATTTGAAGACAAAGAATTAGCAGCAATTAGGATTTATACAAACCAAGGCTATGAGGATATAAAGTTAGGCAAAAGAATAGCAAAACTGAAAGAATTGTATTCAGTTTACAAGTCGGCTTTATAATAATTGTTAATAGTTTGACTTGTTTTTTGGAAGTTTCAAAAATAACAGCGTTCTTTGCATTGCAATCGAGAGGTAAGATGCTCGGTGATAAACGATATTTAGGATTCAATAGCTATTCAACATATAGCTTACATTGGCACATCTTACCTGCAATCGTGCAGCCTGCCAGTGTATAGCAAAGCTTAAAGCACTGGGAGTTTTCTCGGTGCTTTTTGTATTTATTGAAAAACATTCTTATATTTGTGGTGGCGATAGGCTGGAGTAGCTACCAGTTGACAAGTCTCTTTTCCATACCTTCGGACTTCGCCACCATTTCATTTAGAAGGTATATCATTAAACATTGAAGTTATGGAAAGACAAACTAAAGGAATTTGGATTCCAATTGAAATTTGGGAAGATAAAAATCTTTCTTGGAATGAACGTATATTGTTGTTGGAGATAGACAGCTTTACTACCAAGGATAAAGACTGTTTTATTAGCAATGAATATATTGCCAATCTTTTGAATGTGAGTGAAACAACAGCAAATAAAATTCTTTCATCATTGATTAAAAAGGGATATGTCATTAAAACAGCATTTGATGGCAGAAGAAGGTATGTCAAATCAGCCTTGCAGTTAAAAACAATTCAGCCTTGCACTTTAGAGCAACCCTGCCTTGCACTTTACGACAACATACTTAATACAAGTAATAATACAATTAAAGAAGATAATATTATCATATTATCTAAGAAAGCGGAAGACAATGCAGAGCATGCCAATGTCAATCCCTTATTAGAATATAATAATGGCGTTAAAAAATGTTCTAAAAAAAGTAATAACGTTAACAGCGATATTGATTACTTGTATGATTTATACCCAACTAAATGCCCGAATAGAGGAAGGTCAACGGGTAAATGTCGTAAGGATAAGGAGAAAATCAAGTCATTGTTGAAAAACATATCAAAGGATGAACTTGAATTTACCATTAAATCCTATGTTAAACAACAGACTGACGAAGGAGGATGGCTGAAAAACTTCTCTACTTTCCTCAACCAGCTACCCGATATGGGATATGGCAAGGATTCTAATATTATAGAGGGCGAAAATTCCAATTCTTCCTACATAGATAAGAGATTGCAGGAGTTGGACGAGAAAATCGAAAAATACAAGTAGTATAAAGCTAAATTTAAGGTGATATGCAAGTAAAGAACGGAATAATAATAGATGGAGTGCTGCATGAATTGCGGGAGAGCAAAAGTAAAGATTGTAAGCAATGTTCCCTTCTTCATTTATGTGAAAATGAATTTGAACCATCGTGTATTTGTTGGGTTGGCTTACAGTCTGAATCAATAAAGGAAACACCTATGTTTATCAATCGTGGCAAAGTAAAAGTAGGAAAAGAGGAGGAATAAACAACATGCAATGCTCCACATGCAAGTTCTATGTAAAATCAACGCTGTATGGCAACTATTGCAAATGTAATGATAGACCAAAGCCATGCGCATTAGTGCGAAAGCAGAAGTATAACAAGAAGCGTAAATACAAGTACGCAAAGTATAACAATAATCGGAAATAATTATGAAAACAGAGAATATGACATTTAGCGAAGCCCTTGAAGCGATGAAGCAAGGGTATAAAGTGAGAAGGGAAGATTGGGAAGATGGATTATATAGAGTTATGGCTTTCAATTCTTTTACAATAATTGAAAATAGTAATGGTGAAAATATAATAGCTGAATATGTATCTAATATCCTTGCTACCGATTGGGGAATTTACAACGAACCAAAGCCCGAACCGCAGTTTGAAATCGGAGAATTAGTTATGATGCGAGATAGGATTGATTCAAAATGGTTTCCAGAACATTTTGCCCATTACGAACCAAAGAAAGAAGTTCCATATATGGCAATAAGCGGAAGAGATTATGTGCAATGTGCCAAATTTGATAAAGACATAGTATTCACCAATAAACCAGCAAAGTTATGATACAGAAAGCAGAATTTGATAAGTTGCAGTTTGGGGACAAGCTTGCACAAATAACTGAGAATGGAGAACTTTACACCTATAAATACATAGGTCGTGACCCGGGATGGGAAAACAGGTATGCCTTTTTGAGTGGTGGAGATGGTAGTAGTGCATTACATTACAACCGTGATTTTATAAGTAAATTATTCTTTTACGATTGCTATTCCGAGATAAAGAATATGGCAGATGCAAAGAAGGCAAAATACTATCGCCAATGGCTGGAAGAATACGAATGGATGGTTAACAAGTAATGGATATACATATAATGAAGCCGGAAAACCAGATTCTCATTGTAGACGAAAAGGAGTTTTACCGGATAAAGAAAAAGGCTGAAATGATAGACAGCGAAATAGAAGCAATGGTGGAAAAGCGTTTTTTGGAATATGTCAAAGAAAGCGGTATCAAACTTTCCTACGAAGTGAACGGAATACCTTATATATTTCATCATGACTTGTTGAGTGAATTGAACTATGAGGAAAGAGGATATCCGGAATCCGTATCAGAAAAGGTAAAGTATGCTATCGCAGACGATATAACCGAGGCTTTGAATGATAAGTTTAAAGGACTGAAAGACGAGGCTTTGAATTATGCGTTAAGCGAGTTTGACAAGCGGAAACACGGTTTGGAGGCTACTGCAAAAATATGGAAATGTCTTGCATTGATATTTTTCGTTACAACTATTGTTTTAATAATCGCATTATTTATATGATTATGAAGGAAGAAAGACAAATCGGAGAAGTTTTTGAGTATAATGGTATCAAATTGAAGGTTAGAAAAATGTCGCCTTGGGGAGAATGTAGAAAGTGTTTCTTTTTTAAAGAGGGTAATGTAACATGTGGCGGCCCTAAATGCGCCGCTTATGAAAGAAAAGATAAAAACTATGTTTACTTTGAAAAAGTGGAGGAGGGTAAATAATGCACCAGTGTGACTATTGTTGTTGGTATAACGAAAGATACGGGAATTGCGATTGTCCGTATGTAATGAAGAAGTTGTCTTGTGATAAAGCTAAAAAGGAGAAAGAAAGGAGTGAGAAATGAAATTAAAACATCCATTAGATTGGTATAACGAAAACACACCATCGGAAGATGAAGAATACGAAAAGGGATGTCTATCTATCGCCTTGATAGTAGTAATCATTTTCATTGCATTAACGGTTGTAATTTTATCTTACGAATTATGAAATCAAAACAAGTATTATCAATAGAACAAATGAAGCACTTGCAGGAGCTTGGATTAGATACGGGTGATGCAAGTATGTACTGGAAAAGGGTATCACATGGAAGCCGTATTGATGATAAATCGAAAGGTAAATGGTTTTTGAGTTTACAGAAGGAGTTTCAAACTTGCGGGTTTATGTCGTATGAAACACTTCCTACTTATACCTTGCAGGACATCATACAGAGGTTACCGCCCTCTATCAATATATGTATGCTGCATATATATCCTGCTGCTGACTTGTGGTATTTCGTGTACATGGATTCTTACACCCGTACTATTCTAAGCACGAAGTATAGTCCGGATATTATGAATGCAGCCTATCAGATGTTGTGTTGGGTGATTGAAAACGGACATTTAGAAACAAACAAGTAATGATATGGAACGAATAGTAGAATTAAGAGGATTAGAAGGAGTATATTGTAGTGATGTAGTTCATGCTTATATGTCTTGCAATGCAGAAGACGTTCAAAAAGCTTTGGAGATTGGGATTCCATGTACTGGAGCAAATGACTACGGAGCGTATAACATCTATTTTGACGATTACGGAAGAATATGTTTTGAATATATGCAACGTTGTGTAACAAGAGAATACAGATACGTTGAATCAATAGAAGAGGCTGTAGACTGGATGAATAGGTTTATGAATAATAGGAGGTAATTATGAAATATACAATTTCTAAAATTCATATTTATAGGTGCTTACCACCATATAGGAAATGGTACAGCATAACGACTGATAGCGGAATAACTAAAGACAATATTGTAATTGTTGGTAAAAAGCGGTTATTGAAAGTCGCCTTTGCATTGATACTTATGGTTTTATTTAATAAAAGAACTACTATAACCAGATGATTATGAAACAGACAGTAGAAGAAGCGGCAAAAAAATATTCCAATGATTGCAGAAACAGGCAGCTTCATTGTGAACCATACTGCATTGTTGACTTTATTTCTGGTGCCGAATGGCAGTCGAAGCAATCACCGTGGATAAGCGTTAAGGAACAGTTGCCGGAAGAAAATGAGAATATCATTATCATGTGCAAGCATGGTGCAATATTTAATGGCTCATACTGCAATGGGGTATGGTTTTGTATGGATGGTTATATCTATGATACATACAAAGATAGCCCGATTTACTCTTCAATGAGTAGTATACCCACATTATGGAAACCTATTGCCTACATGCCTATCCCCTCCTTCGACGAAATCCTCGAAGCGAACAAAGATGTATTACAACGATTAAAATAGAAATTTTATGGAAGAACTAATTCACATTGATAATCTATGTTCACGTTGCGGCTTTTTTACATCTGATACATCAGTAAATGGTGGTTATGGATGCAATCATAAGGATTGTGACGATGGAGAATATATTTATAACGGAGATATAATTGACTGGCATAAAGCTTATAGAATTGTGGCAATAAGACTTACTAAAAGAAACATAAAATGTAACCGTAGGCTTGCCAAGAAGTTTTTGAAAAAGGGAAGATTTATTTTGAATAAGAATCGTGAAGCTTTTGGAGTTAAATTCCAAGGAAAATGCCTTGCTTCAACATGCACTTTGGGTTATATGGCAGATAAAGATGATATTATTAGGTTTGGAGAAGACCCAGAATTAATGGCAGTAGATGATTGGCTTGTTATAGAAAATAACGAATGAAAGAGAAAGGAGATTGAAACATGAGTAAAATAAGACTAATACTTCGATGGCTATTAATCCCTTTATGGCTCGCCATATTCATTGTCTATTTACCAATATGGTATATACAAATGAGTTGGTACTATTTCAGCTTTGGGGATTATTGGGATGGCTATATAGTTTTATGGGATAGGGTAATGTTATTTCTAAAACTTAAAAAGAAACATTGATATGGAAACTCAAACGATTCAAATAAAAGGAGATAATGATGCAATAGCATACATTAATTTTGTAGATAGGGATTTAGCCGTATCTATCGTATATGGAGATAATCAGTACGATTTCACCATTGAACCCATTACCCTAAAAGCATTGGCATACGCCTATAAACTACATTGTGAAGAATGTGACGAAAAATACAATAAGGTATGAAAGCAAGAGTAAAAGAAACCGGAGTTTTAATAGATGTAATTCCGAAAACAAACATGAATGCACAATATAGCGGAGATAACCTATATGTATGTGATAATATGGTTTTCAGAGAGTGCGAACTTGATTTTTTAAATCTTGGGAATTCAGCTATTGATTGGGAACAGCGTAGATACGAACTGGCGAAAGATATTATTAAGGCCGTTATAGCAGATGACTGTGGGGGTAATTCTGATGCAATCGCTAAATATGCGGTTAATTGCGCTGATGCACTAATTAAAAGATTAAAGGAGGAGAATAATGAATAGCGTACAGACACAAACACTTTCCATTAAAGGAGATGGAGGTGGTGAAGCATATATTGACTTTTGTGATGGACAATTATGTGTTTCTGTTATTATAGAAGGGAAACAGGCGGATTTTCACCTTGAGCCTAATACTTTGAAAATGTTTGCCTATGCTTATAAGTTGCATTGTGAAGATATGCTTAATAATTCTTTAAAAGGATAATAACTATGGGATTTACAACACCGTGCTTTATACGAAAGAATACGCCAGAGCTTAGAAAGAAGCTGGAAGAGTTGAGATATAAACTACTTAATTCTGGTGATACAACTTTAGATGCACATAATTATGACGGCAAGGGAAGTCATAAAAGTATTGAAGAAGGAAGGGCAATCATAACGTCTTATGGGAATTTATATGGGGTGATATACAATGTAGATACTGTTACCAAGAAAGGAAGGGTTGATTGCGGAACGAATGAGGAACTTTTTCTGGCTATAGCTGCATTAAAGGATGATACAGACAACAATCAATTATTCACTAATGGTAAGGGCGATTTGGGTATATACCGGGATGGCTCTGATGGAGGTTTGTCTGGAATGGATTTCTATGGGATGCCTAATGATTTTGAGATTGACAATTATCACAAAGCTACCGTAGACGAACTGATTGAACACTTTAAACAATAACGATATGAGAAAATATAGAATTGAAAACTATGGCATTTATAAGAACATCTTTGATGTACAAATGAATACTTGGCATGGATGGATTACGATAAAGACATTTAAAGCAAACGATATTGTCACTGATAGTATTGATTATGCAAGAGCCTGCGCCCAAGAACTATTGGATAAATTAAGGGAGGAACTGCCATGAATGAAATAACTATTAGACAATGGTATGATACCTTCAAATCGGGTGAAGAGTTGGTCGAAGTTCGTATAGTAGACAATGCTTATAAACGAACATATTCCGGCTATTTTACTGATGTTGATACCCTGCTCAACGAAATTAGGAAGTACGATAACTGTAACATCTACTTCACATTGAACGCTATCAATCCTGCATGTTATTACAGAGAGCAGCATGATAGGATTGTTACCAAACCTAAGTCAACTACTTCTGACAATGACATTGTTGGAAGAGATTGGATATTGATAGACATAGATACTAAAAAGCCATCAGACACAAATTCAACTGATGAAGAAAAGGAGATGGCAAAAGAAGTAGTCAACAATGTATTCAAGTTCCTACGGGATGAAGGCTTTGAAAAGCCAGTAATATGTGATAGTGGTAATGGTTTCCATTTACTGTACAAAATAGCTATGAAGAACAACAATGAGAACACTACAATCTGTAAAGAGTTCCTGCAAGTTCTTGATATGCTATTCTCTAATCCAAATGTGGAAATAGATTGTACAACTTTTAACAGTAGTAGAATTTGTAAACTTTACGGAACATTTAGTAGAAAGGGTAGCAACACTAAGAAACGTCCTCAGAGGGAAAGTAAGATACTAAGAATACCGGATGATGTAAAAATAACTCCAAACGAATACTTTGCTAAAGTTGCGGCTATGCTCCCGAAACCGGAACAACCGAGCAAGAGTAACTACTACAGTAATGAGAAGTTTGACTTAGAAGCATTTCTAAATAAACACCACATTGCAGTGAGAAATATTGTAAGGACATCATCATTTACAAAATATATACTTGACGAATGCCCCTTCAATAGCTCACACCGTGCTCCGGATTCAGCAATCTTTGAGATGTCTAATGGAGGACTTGGCTTTAAATGTCTGCATTCAAGTTGTTCTCAATATACATGGAAGGATTTTCGGTTGAAGTTTGAACCAGATGCTTACGGCCACAGGGAATATCAAAGGCACGAGCATAAGATGCAATACTACTCTTCCCAAAAGAAAGAACCGTTTGCACCAAAGAAGGAGGATTCTGCAAAGGGAAAGAAGTGGCTGGCTATGACTGATGTTCAGTATGTGGATATGAGTAAGATGGCTTCAATTCCTACGGGATATAAAGAACTTGACAAAAAAATCATTGGACTGTTGCTTGGAGATGTAACTGTATTGTCTGGCGGCTCTGGTGCGGGAAAAAGTAGTTGGATAGATTGTGTTGCTCTGAATGCTATACAAAGAGGATATAAAGTAGGAATATGGTCGGGAGAATTGCAAGACTTTAGATTTCAAAGCTGGATAAATCAAATCGCTGCTGGTAAAAATTATGTATGCAAAAGGGAGGGCTTTGAAAACTACTACTATGCTCCTAAAAATATTTCCAATCAGATAAGTAATTGGTTAGAAGGCAAACTATTCCTTTATAACAATAATTATGGAAGTAAATGGCAACAACTGTTTGCTGATGTAAAAGAGCTTGTAGACAAAGAAGGTGTACAGCTTATTGTTCTTGATAACTTGATGGCATTGCAGATTGACAACTATGAAGGTGATAAATATACCCAGCAAACTAAGTTCATCAATGACTTAAAAGAATATGCTAAAGCTAAGAATGTGCATGTGCTGTTAGTATGCCATCCAAGAAAAGAAGGTATATTTCTACGAAAAGAAAGCATATCCGGCACAGCAGATTTAACTAACTTGGCTGATTCTGTATTCATCATACATCGAATAGGAAAAGACTTCGAGCAGAGGGCAGGGGAGTTCTTCGGCAAGGACAAAGTTCTGCCATATCTAAAGTATAACTCTGTAATTGAGGTCTGCAAGAACCGAAGCATGGGAGTGATAGACTTATTAGTAGGCATGTACTATGAGGTCGAATCCCGTAGACTTAAGAACGAAATATCGGAAAACATTGTCTATGGCTGGCAGGAGCAGCCAGCACAGTTGACATTTGAACCGACACCCGAATCTGATGTTTCTGACTTACAAGACATATATGACAATATGAGCAATCAATTACCGTTTGGTAGCGAATTGCAGGAATTACCTTTTTGATATGAACGAACAAGAAATCACAAACTATGTACTATCTCTTATTCCAAAGGAAGAAAAAGATAGGGTTTTCAAGCAGGAGTATTGTGCTATAGGAACAGATTTTATAGGCTTTATGGAAACATATTACTATCTATCAAAAATCATACCTAAAGAATATACTGTCTATGATTTTGGTTGTGCCTATAATCCACAATGCTATTTATTTCAAGACCATGCAAAATTTATTGCTGTCAATCCAGAAGAAATAGATGGCAAAGAAGTATTTAAAGCACCTAACTGTGATTTCTACAGAATGACTACTAAGCAATTCTTAGAAGATATATATGAAAAGAAAGAAAAAGAGTTCGCCATCTGCAATTATGTTCCTAATTGGTACAAGGAGAGAAGCATAGATTTGGTAAAACTGAACTTTCAGAATTGTTATACCTTTTATCCAAGTTAGTTATGGAAAATAAAATCGAATTTACGAAAATAGAGCAGTATTTACCGAAAGAAGGCGAAGAAGTTCTATTCCTATGCGAAAATAAGATGATTTTTCATGGGGAATATCTATTGGGTCGTTGGTTCACGTATTCACCGGAATATGACAACAAAATCATAAGCACTATCTGCCGATTCAAAGTAGTCGGATGGATAGGTATAAATAACTTTAGTTTTTAATCAATTAAAACAATTAATCATGTTAGTACAATTAATGGAAGCAAAAGTTTCTTACGTGAAAATCAACAAAAGAGGCAAGCAAAAGAGAGTAACAGAAAAGTATCTTGTAAACGCTATGAGTTGCACAGAATGCGAAAAGCTGATGAATGAAGAACTGTCTATCTACCAAGCAGAAGAGTTTTCAGTTCTTGCGGTTGGACGGACGAACTTCCAAGAATTTTTGGGAGATAAGGACAAGGAGGACAAGAAGCTGTTTATGGTAAAGCTCAACTACATTACTCTGAATGACGATGGTGACGAGAAGAAAACACCGTGTATGTTGATTGTTGAAGCTGATACAACAGAAGAGGCAACAAACACTGTCAAAGAAGCCATGTCCGCTTCTATGGCTGATTGGAGAATCGAAAGAGTTGTTGAATCTAACTATGTGGATATAGTTAATTTGTAGCTTTTAATCTCGTGAAGGAGGGAGAGTACAATTGTGCTTTCTCTCTTTCTTTTAACAAAATTTTGAACTCTATTTTTTTGGAACTTTCCAAAATTTCAGCTACTTTTGTCACTGTAATCAAAACCAAATTTACAATGAAGATAAAATTTAAGAAGCTGGATAAATCAGTACCTTCACCATTCAAAAAATATCCATCCGACTTTTGCTGGGACTTATACGCTACTTCATGCGAGGAAATTGCACCTAACGTTTATAAGTATGGATTAGGCATTGCAATAGAAATGGAAAGAGGCTGGGAAACTATATTGAAAGACATTGAGGAGGATACACTTATAGATTTATCTAAATTACCTTTTCATTTGTCACTTGATTGTCGCCCAAGAAGCAGCGTATGGCAAACTGGTATGGTCTTATCCAACTGTGAGGGAACTATTGATGAACTTTACCGTGGTGAGATGTCAGCAGTATTTTATCATGTTATGCCTACTATGCCAAAGTACGAGGTAGGAGATAGAATAATCCAAGCTAAGATAGGTATTACCTTGCCAATCGAATGGGAGGAAGTGGAAGAGCTTTCTGATACCGATAGAGGAGCTAACGGATATGGTAGTACGGGACAAAAGTAAGAACCATTATGGAAAAGTGGATAAGTGTAAAAGAATACGCAAGGAGAATTGGCAAGACTACTTCGGCTGTCTATTATATGATAGCTAATAATAAGGTCGAAGCCCGTCACTTTGCCTATGGAAATAAAAAAGGTCACTTAATAAAAGTAGAAGATGGTGAAGATAAAAGTGAATGTGAAGACGAAGAACGATAGTATTCCGTCTGACACTACGAAGAGAAAGATGCCAGTTATTAGAAATCCTAAGATACATAAAGCTCCTCGTAGAGATGATACTAATGTTGGTGATATAAGGGTAAGAATTATTAAGCCCGATACAACTAAGACTAAAACAAAATCAGATACGATTGTCGTTAAAGCTAAAGTAAAAGAATGATATGGATTTGAATAGTTATATATGGTTACTTGCTCCTAAATGTAGGAAAGCTCTTGTTGTACTTACTAAGTATGCAGTGTATTTCCTTTGTCTTATATTACTATGTGATTATGTTGATAAGTTATCAGCATTTTATAACGGTGATGTATATTTGGGTAAAGATGGTAACTACTATTTCTATACTCCCGTTGCTTTCTTTCTGACACGGATTATCAAAATCACTATTACTCTTAACATCTTTCTATTAATTCTTGGTATTGCATTACGCTTTTGTTGGAGATACTTATTAGGCGTACTTTACATATTTGCAGTATTAATACAACGTGAGTATTTAGATACAATATTCACATCGAATTCCGCGTTTCTGACTATCTACTACACTAACATAGCAGTCATTCTCGTTATCCTATTCTTAGGCATTCAGCAATTCTTTAGAAACATTAAATCGGGACAGCATTAGGTTGCTGCCCCACAAATAATATGTACTATAGCCCTGGGCGGCTTTATAAAACCCAATTATAATGATATGAGCAATTTTATTGGTAAAAAAGTAATTATTAGAGCAGACAGAGCCGGTGTGTTTTTCGGTACGTTGAAAGAAAAGAATGGTAGTGAAGTTACATTGACAGACTGCCGAAGATTGTGGTGTTGGTATGGGGCTGTATCTATCAGCCAATTGGCAGCAGAAGGGACAAAACGCCCTAATGATTGTAAATTCACATTGGCCGTGCCGATAATTTCAATTTTAGGGGTTATTGAAATAATACCTTGTACAGACGAAGCAATAAAATCCATTGAGGAGGTGTCAGTATGGAAGAACAGATAAAGCTATTTCTTAGCTCTGGCGATGGCTATGGCTCTGGCGATGGCTATGGCTATGGCTATGGCTATGGCTCTGGCTCTGGCTATGGCTCTGGCTATGGCTCTGGCTATGGCGATGGCTCTGGCGATGGCTCTGGCTCTGGCGATGGCTATGGCTATGGCTATGGCTCTGGCTCTGGCTATGGCTCTGGCTATGGCGATGGCTCTGGCGATGGCGATGGCGATGGCGATGGAATTAAAACATTCAATGGGGACAAAGTATATATAATCGATGGCATTCCTACAATTATCAAGCATATTCATGACAATGTAGCTAAAGGATATATATTGAACGATGACTTTACATTGACTGAAACATTTGTTGCCAAAGAGAATGGGAAATTCGCTCATGGAGAAACATTGCACGATGCGTTTGCTTCGCTTCAAGAAAAATTGTATGACGATTCAACCGAGGAGGAAAGGATAGAAGCTTTTAAAAAGCATTTTCCAGACTTTACTAAAAAGGTATCGGCTAAAGAATTATTTTATTGGCATCATGTGCTAACCGGTTCGTGCAAGCAAGGAAGGTTGTCATTCTGTATCAATAAGGGTATAGACATTGATAAGGATGCTTATACTATATATGAATTTATAGAACTAACTAAAAACTCATATAATGGAGATATTATAAAGAAGCTATTATGAGTTACCATAATAAACTACAGCAGCTTTGCAGAAAGTATCTAAAAAAGTTGTACCGGAAAGCGAGAGATATCGGTCTTGATAAATTTGTCGAAAGGACTATTGCCGAAAACGAAAATGGACGATGCACAGCCACAGTAGAACAAGTCAATATGCTGGCTTCTCTATGTGGCGATGATAGAATAAAGAGGGAGGAAATTCCCGACTTACTTGGTATGTCATACCGGAAGTGTAACGAACAAAAGATTTTCAAGAGAATACGTAAATTTAAAGACAAAGGTATCTACTCCAAAGTGGATGCTATAATACTAAAAGACCAAATGATATGAAGAAGATTAGACACAATTTCAACAAGGGGATAAAGCTGCATTTAGCTTGTGCAAATGACTTTCTTAGACCAGTAATGAATTGCATATATTTCAAAGATGGATATGCAATTGCCTCCAACGGAAAGATATTAATTAAAGCTTGCCTAAATGAGATTTGCAACTTTAGCGAAGAAGAGAAGGAATTACTGGAAGGTAAACTAATTAGTGCAAAGAACTTTAAGGAAATCATCAAGCATACTATTATTGAGATTGAAGAAGATGGTTTCCACGCTATATATGACGATTGGGACATAAAGTATAAGTTTGCTGGAGACATGAAATATCCCAATTATAACGAAGTTATAAGTCAATTCAAACCGGGATTTGCGGAAAAGGTACTTATTGACCCACTTAACATTGAATTGATAGCCGATGCTTTGAATGCAAGGAGAGGCATAAGATTTCATTTTCCTAAAGGTGATAGCAAAGGAATTAAGATTACATTTTACGACAAAGAGTTATCTCTATCCGAAGCTCTTCTAATGCCTATATTTGATTATTGATATGACGGAGCAAGAATACAAGGACTTGGCAAATAGTCAACCAAAGTATTACTATGAACCAAGAGGAAGAGAGTGGGCTTTATATGAGCGAGAAAAGGACGGCATGGGAGGGACTAAGATATTTGAGCATTGGGATAGAGAAGTTGTCCGTAAGCGATGCTATGAACTAAATGGCTGGGATTATAAATCAGCAGACAAATAGCCTATGCTACAGAAGATGTGCAGGAAGTATCTAAAAAGACTTCTCCCGGCTGCAAAGGAAGTAGGGTTGGAAGAATTTGTAGTTACTACCATAGATAAGAACAAGTCAGGTACTTGTGTAGCCACCAGACAGCAGGTCGATATGCTTGCCTCAATGTGTGAAGATAATCGGGTTAAACGTGAAGAAATACCAAATATTGTAGGTAAGTCATACCGATTCTGTCTGACTGGTAATCTTTTCAAGAGAATACGTAAATTTAAAGACAAAGGACTTTATTCCAAAATAGATACTTTGTTGTTGAGTGAAGAACTAAAAAACAAATAATATGAAAATATTCATTGATATTCCCGATTGCTTCCTTAACGGAGACGATACTTTGGTAAACATAGAAAGTGAATCTTTCTCATATAGCAGATTGAGCCATACCCATCATGGCTTACAAGATTCATTGGATGATGAAGTCAAAAGTAAACGACTAATGGAGTTATGCAACGATGTGTGCGATATTTTTATCACAATGATTAAGGAGGAACTAATATGAAAAACAGAAGATTGGCAGCTATTGCTTGTATTTGCAGAAGCTTTCTGTATCTGAATGGTTTTATAACAGAAGCCGAGAACGACAGAATACATAAAAAGATTGTGAAGTGGCTTGATAAGCACAAGGTCACTCTTTCCGAGGAGCAAATTAATTCAGTAGAATTTACTTATAAAGATTAGGAGGTACAATATGTTTGAAGATAAAAAAATAGGTGAAAGATTTGAGTATGAAGGAGTAACCTTAGAAGTAGTAAATGTGCTTGATTCCCCTTGTAGAAAATGTTTCTTTTATCAGAAAGAATGTGATAATATATACTGTTTACCATCTCAGAGGAAAGATGAAGAGAGTGTAAGTTTTAGAGCCGTTCAAGACTACGAACTGGCAGTTAGAGTAACCGAAGAAAAGGCTATTGAAGCGGCAAAGCAAACGATAGCAGACATCTTTTACGAAGTACACGGTATCAATCAGACTATGTATTTGGAGGACTTTGTGGCAAGACTTAAAAAATAATGTTATGGTAAGAAAAATAAAATTTAGAGGAAAGGACATTGATACGGGAGAATGGAGATATGGATTTCTCTCTTTCTTCTATACTGCCGCAAGGGATAAAAACGGATTTATCCTTACGGACAAAGCACAAATATATTCCCCAGAAGCCGGACGATGCTATGATGTATTGAAGTTGATTAGGGGGAATAATCTACTTGAAATAGCCTATGAAATGCTATGTTGGTGTGTAGAAAATGGATATGTTGAACACAATAGTTAATTTCAGTTAATTATGGGGGGGGGGTAATTTCTAAATTTGTATCTTTACGTAAGGTTTAATCAATTAATATTCAACAATATGGAAATAGCAAGAGACAAGAACAATAACCACATGCAAGCAGTAGTTATAGACACTGCATATAATGTGGAGCAAGGACAAACTCTCAAATTAGGAGAGGGACTTTACCGATTTGCAGCTTATGAAGATACTACCTTCAATATGCCGTTCTTAGACCCTAATCACGAACGACCAGTTTTAGCAGCTATTTATATGCCTGCTGGCAGTGTCGAATACTTTTATGTCTACGATGGCACTCTTTCTGTTGTAGAAGGAAAACTCAATATCATGGGTTCTGACATTCAAACAAATTCATAGCCTATGTTAGTAAATGTTGGTAAACTAATGAGCCATACATCAACTAAGGGAGGGGGAGGAGTTAAGCACCCATTCAATCCTTCTTTAGTTGATGCGTGGTTTATGAGTGGGCTTTCCAATAGCGACAAGCCTACTCAAATAGTTGGAGTAAAGAAGAATAAACTCCAACTAAAGAACTTCGCCTATGCTCTGAATAGCGGGTTTGGAAAGTATGCTGTAAACTGGAATGGTTTTGTAAAAACTACAGCAAACGCTAATTTCACCAACACCGATTCTTCTATTCATCTGACGGAAATATTGGTGGCAGACGGAAAGTTTTTGCAAACAAATGCAGACGGAACAATAGAAGCGTGTCAAATAAAGGTGGAAGGCATAACGGATGATATTAAGTTAAGATATGTATCTTATGCCGAAGACGGTACCGGAACATACACCTATCTTAAGAATGGTATCAATAACCTGCCAATATCCTACAAGAAATATACCGGGTTTGCTGCATCTGTAGTTGGTACTTGTAATATCACCATCACCCAACTGCCATCTGCCTATGAGGGTGCACTTGTGTTCGATGGAGTGGATGATTACGGTATATGTACTGGACTTCCTATTCTTGACGATTATACAGTGATATGCAGGAGAGAAATAGTCAGTATCAAGAATAATTCTGCTGTTGCATCTAAAAGGACTAATGGTTCTATGTGGAATGGAGCTTTTACATTTGAAAGGCAATCTATTAATACTAATAATTACTTATTAAACTACGGAGCGAGCAATAGTATTCCTCTTGCACAGGATAGCGTTTCTTACCAAACATCATTCTCTTATAATGGTACGACCATAAATCGAGGTACAGCAGAGGACACAAACCAATTATCTTTAGGATGCGCTTTGGTAACTACTACTGGAGCATCGTATGAATTCTTAAATTGTGCCATCTATTATTTTGCCCTCTATAACAAGTCGCTGACACCCGAAGAGGTTGAAGAGGAGAAAGTAAAGCTTGAAAATTATTGGGAAGGAGGTAAAAATGAATTGGCTTGAAATACCCGTAGAAGACTTGAAACAATTCGACAAGGATTGGGAAGTCAGAAGAAAGAATGTAGACGAAACAAAAGCTCTTTTGCATGAGGGAATATATAATGAACTTGTACCACAAGTTGAACCATTATCAGAAGAAGGAGAACCGATAGTCTATCCCTATCCACTTCTTGACAATCAAATGGTTGAAGCTCTGTTGGAAACTTCTGAATGGTCTAATATAGATGAATAAGGCTATACTTGTAGGATGGATTACTGACATTAGAGAAGTCGGTAGTTATGGGGTAATGGTGAAACTCAAAACTTGCGAAAAGGGTTTTACTACCCAAAAAGGCTATAAGGTAGCTGATAGGATAGATTATCATGTATGCCTTGCAAAAGGAACAATGACACGATACATTCTCGACAACTTCAATGTAGGCAACTTAGTTGAACTTACTGGGAAGATATACAACAAGCTGGAAGAAACCAAACATGGCGATAAGGTTCAGTTAACCAATATCCACATACAGACAATCAATCTGTATTCTCTGAACAACATATCTCCGGTTTCAAAAAGCAATGGTGATACAAAATCTGTAGAAAATCCCGATTTATATTTTGAATAACTAAAGTTTATATACAGGTGCCGAAAACCCATAGGTCTTTAGCCTATGGGATGTAAGGCACTAACCTTGTTGTTCAATATATTTCCTAATTGTTTCTGGACTTGCTTCTCCTATTGAGCAACAGAAATATCCATCACTCCATAATGTGCGTTCAACCCAAAACTCTTTTCTCAACTTACTCTCAAAGAGTTTCCAAGCGAATATCGTACTCTCTTGCTTGAGTTTTCTAACAATAGATGTTACTGATATGTTCTGTGGATAGTTGATGAGAAAATGGATGTGGTCTTTGTCTGACTCCATTATTTCAATATCAAAATCAGACTTTTCTGCGATACCCTTTAAAATACATTTGATAGTATCATTGAATTTGCCTACGAGCAACTTCTTTCTGTACTTAATGCAGAATATCAAATGACACTTCAAGTAATATTTGTGTCGGTTACTATGCTCATAATCACTCCTCATACTACAAAATTAACGAAAATATTTCACTTTTACAAAACATTTCTTGTTTTTGTAAATACTTATATGTATATTTGCACTATGATTAAGACGATAAATAGAACATACAGATTTAGGATATATCCAAATGCTTCCCAAATGGAATTGTTGGCGAAGCACTTCGGCTGTACTCGCTTTGTCTATAACTATTTCCTTAATCAAAGGCAAGAGCAATATAAAGAGGAAGGAGAGAGTGATAACTACTATGCTCAGGCAAAGGCTTTAACTGAATTAAAGAAAAAAGAAGAAACCGCTTGGCTTAAAGAAGTAAACTCTCAAACACTTCAATTTGCTTTGCGTAATCTTGAAACTGCATACACTAATTTCTTCCAAAAGAGAGCGAAGTTCCCTAACTATCACTCAAAGAAAGGTAAGAATACATTTACCGTACCCCAATTTGCAACTATTGAAAATAGTAAATTGTGGCTACCTAAATTCAAGAGTGGTATAACTATCCGTCTGCATAGAGAAATCAAAGGTAAGATGGGCAAAGTTAGTCTAACTAAAACTCCAACAGGAAAGTATTTTGTATCAGTATTCACAATAGAGGATTATCAAGAACTTGCACCTGCTAATAAAGCAGTTGGTGTAGATTTAGGTTTGAAAGACCTACTGATAACATCTGATGGTGAAGTATTCAAGAATAATAGATACACAAAGAGATATGAGAAGAAACTTGCAGTAGCACAGAGACACCTCTCAAGAAAAAAGAAAGGTAGTAATGAGTACGAAAACCAAAGGCTCAAAGCTGCTAAACTCTATGAGAAGATTTCTAATTGCCGTATGGACTACTTGCATAAGTGTTCTCACTCTCTAATCTCTAACTACGACACCATTTGTATTGAAGACCTTAATGTGAAAGGTATGGTACGAAACCATAAACTTGCTAAATCAATTACTGATGCAAGTTGGGGGACATTCGTCACTATGCTAACATATAAGGCTAATTGGAATGGTAGAAATGTAGTTAAGATTGATAGGTTTTTTCCATCCTCTCAGCTTTGTAATGTTTGTGGCTATCGTAATAGCGAAATAAAAGACTTGAAAGTAAGAGAATGGGGTTGCCCATCTTGCGGTACACATCATAATAGAGATGTAAATGCTGCTATCAATATCCTAAAATTAGGATTAAATAATATATCGGCAGGGACTGTCGATTACACCGATGGAGAGGATAGAAGACCTAATCTTTTGAAAGGGCATTCCTCTGTGAAGTCGGAAGCCCACGAATCTTTAGTTCGTGGGTAGTTCACTGCTACATTTGTGCTACAAACTTTTGGTTCATAATAACAGCATTTTAAACCCTATTCTTTAGCTTGCGAAAGTGACATTTCTAATTTTCTTGTAGGGAGGGATTAATTTCTCTCCCTTATTTTTTGGAACTTTCCAAAATTTAGCATACCTTTGCTTCATCTTAAAACAGAAAATCAATGGAGAAAAAGAACTACTTAGACGATTGCCTCGCAACGCTTCAAATTCCGTCACTTCCTAAAAAAACTTGGGACAAGGTTTCCGAATTCAACAAAGGAGTTTGCCTTGTAAGACGGATTGACGGAACAGAAAACTATGCAATTTGTCGGTACAATAAAGAGAAGGACGAAGCTGTCAAAGTCGTTAAAGATTTCTGCTTGGCGACATTTACAGAAATTCTTGAATGCTATCCAGTTCCCGACTTTGTGGAAGCTGACATTGAAAGTATGGACTTGGACGAAGCCAATAAAATGGCAATGGAAGAGTTGCTGGAAGAACGTCAAGAAGCTATCATGGAAGACGTCGAAGTTGAGGAGGAGAAACTTCCGGAGTGGATATATCCATTCATCAGCAACCGGGAAGAAGCTCTTGCATTCCTTAAAAGTAAGAGAATAAGAAACGCCCACTCTCTGAAATCTGACGAAGCTGTCAAAGCTAAATTGTATTTAGTTTACGAGGACGAAAAAAAGAAAAATAAATAACCAAAAATGATATGATGGATATTAGTAAAATGAGCAAGGCACAGCTTGTAAAACTCATAGGTACTTCCTATGTATTCGTGCCAAAGACCAAAGGACACATGTATTGCAGACTGGACGATAGAGGAATTTCTATTGCAGTTACCGACGATTACTCAGTTGTGTCTACCAACTTCCATAGAAACGTATTTACCAATGTAGTAAGTGGCGGTTATTCTAATCCTTATCTGTGGCTTAGAACATTCTGTGAGTGCATCGAAGCAAACAAAGAATTTGGAGAAGTTAAGGACAAGAATGGGAATGTACAAGGTTTCAGCTTCTCTCAACTGATGGAACATGCTGACGAAATGCCGGAAGAGATTGTTAAGGTATTGCAGCATACAGAGCGATGGATTTATACGCTTTCCGAGCCAGCCTTTGCCGTTGGAGGAGATACATTGCAAGTCACCAATGTAATGTGTATGTACTTCTCATACTTGGCAAAAAGTAATACCATGCTCATGCCAGCACCTTCCGATATTTCTCGCAACGAATTTTATCAGAAGTATATCGAAACTATCCGCTATCTTTCTCTTGAAACAACGCTTGATGAAGAAAAGGTAAAAGATTTGAAGGAACAAATCTACAACATCGAACGTGAGGCAATGAACAAGATTGAGATTCTGATTAAGGATAACGGTGGCGAGTTCAAACAATCCATTGCCATTCCTAAAAGAGAGGTTGATGAAGGAGAAGCCTTAAACGAAATGAGGAGTGACACTTAGCTTTTTATAAAAAAAGCCAATGTAGCGAAAACCAAGCTACGCAGAGTGATTTAAAATAGTATTAACCCAACCGATGGCGTATCGTGGATTGGACGGTGAGAACCCAATATGGACGACCGGAGCACAAGCTCCCTAAGAAGTAGCGGCTCGATGAAACGTCAAGTTGTCCAAGTGTAAGCTTGGATATAAACGCCCGAAATGAAGAATGATAACGTGGAGTAACATTGTTGCGGTCGTAATAGGCATGGCATTTATATACTGGCTATACAAAATTAGCGATTATGGAAATCCTTTTATAGCTGGCTTTATGAGCGTTTTATGGTTATTCTCTCTAATCATTTTTTACGCGATTTGGGGAGGAATATTTTGGTGGTAATTAAACTAACAACATGAGTAAGATAGAAAGATTTAAAGAAATAGTTGCTGAAATGGCAACGCTCTACGAAAACAAGAACAAAGATTATGGCGATTCATTCGGCAAGTCAATCAAAGAACATGGCAATATAGCTGGCATTGTTCGCATGGAAGATAAGTTTAACCGATTGAAGTCATTGCTTAATAGTAATGAGAAGCCTAATTATGAATCGGTGTCTGATACGCTGACTGACCTTGCAAACTACGCCATTATGATGCGTATCGAACTTGAAGGTAAAGAAGGTACTACTCAAAAGGCTACTCAATTTTTAAAGAACCTTTTGAAGATTCAGATATAATCAAAGAAAAGATATTAAAGTCTTTAGCTAATAGGTTCAAAGAAATTGCCGATGATATATTTTGTACAATAAAATTCTAAAGTGGTCGAATTTGACTACTTAAAAATACCGTCTGTGAAGATAGTTTAGATTGATTTTCAATTTTTCATTAAGAGTGATTTTAATATTCTTATGCCCTTCTTGCTTGTGAAAGCAGGAAGGTTTTTTGGAACTTTCACAGATTTTATCTACTTTTGTAGTGAAGTCTAAACTTAAAATATAAAACGAAATGGCTGGAACAACTTTTACCAACAAGCGACTTTCCTATCATGTGTCTAACACAACTGGCACTATCACATTGGAAGGTGACGCTACAATCAACTCACAATCATTGATTGATTCATTCAATGGTAGTGTAAACTCTACTACCGGACAGTACGGCAACTTCTTTTACTCTGAATCCGATGGGGGACAAGTAAACAGAAGCTACAACGGCTCAAAGGAAATCGAAGTAGATGCTTGTGACCTTATTGATTCTGTAATTGAAGACATCAAAGCAGAAGCGTTGAAATAATGGTTAATTACGAGCAGACAAAGAGCTTGATGAAATCAAGAGGGGTAGATAACCTCTCTCCTCTTGACTTCTCTTTTTCCATGATGGTAGCCATCGGTATCAATGAGATACAATCCTATATGGTTACTATCAGAGGGAAAGAGTATGAAAAGAAAACCGAAGAACAAATACCTAAGTTCCGTGAAAGATGCAGCTTGGAGGTTACAGACTATCTTGAACGAACAGATATTAAAGAAACTATAAGGTTTCTTACGGCAGAGCACGATAGGAATATCAAAGACACTGCCTTGCAGCTTGAAGACATTGACTTCAACGCAGAAGACCTAAGAAAGATATTAGCGAAGTTCTTGAAAGAGAAATACAAGGATATTGATGCAGCCGACGCAAAGGACTTGCTCAACGCTATCAAAATATATGTGGATAAGTTCGGAGATTCCGGAGAGGACGGAGTTGCTAAGTTCAACCGACACTTTATCCAAGTTTATCCTCCATATAATGCTGTATGCCCCAACTGCGGGAAAGAAATTGACCTTCCTCGTGGTGTCAATTCTAAATGCAAGCATTGCGACCATCAGTTTGTATGGAGTGAAGAAAAGGAAAGATATTATTAATGACACTCATATACAAAGTGATGTATATAATTGCCATTGATTTGTTTAATCTCATATTTGATAGTGTTAGTAGACGGCATCGGTCTGTGAAGATAGATGCTTTTTAGTAGAAACATTTTAAAACAACATAATAATGAAAACATCTAAAATTGTAAGCGTTTATAAAACAATGAACGACAGCAAACTCACTAAGATGGAGGATGCTGACAAGTTTAAAGTTATTAAAGCATTGAGAGCCATTAAGCCAATCAGTGAAGGCTATGAGGAGTTTGTCAAGCTGACACACGAGAAGCTGAAAGACGATAAAATGGAAGAGATGCAGAAGAAAGCCCAACACTGGCAGGAAATGCAGTCACAAGGAAAGGAAGTTGAATACTCCTTTGAGGAGCGCAAGGAACTCAATGAGTATTTCCAAAACTTCAACAATACCATTGAGAAGCTGATGAAAGAAGAGGGCGACAAGGAGAACGAACTCACCTATGACAAGTTGAGTGAGGATGCTTTCGGAAAGTACATCGCTTCCAACGACTTCAATGTAAGTACCATCATGGACTTGCAGGAGATTCTTGTAGGAGAATAGTATTTGTTGCATATTACATAGTTTATTTAGAGGTTTGGGGAGCTTGGAAAGTTCCCCTTTTCTATTGTGGTGTAATTGGTCGTAGAGGCACTGCCGAATCTGTATATCTTGATGAATCAAGTGTAACCCAGACCTTATAGGATTCGTCTGCTTCTATATCAAATCTCTTTCTGATAACTGTGTATGTTTCACCAGCAGCAACAGTAAATGTTCCCAAGTTTAATTTTGTCTCGCCAACCATTTGTGGGTCAAACAAGTCATTTTTAGCGAAGCGAACCCACAGCCAATTATTAGTAAAGGTCTTGCTTGAACTTGTCGGGTTCTTGACTTGAACAGTCACAGTCAATGCAGTTGCAATCATTCCAATACCAGCATTGATGATGATATTATATGTGGTACTTACTACTTGTATCTCGGCAACCTTGGTATTTGGCAAAGTGAAATAGCCAGCAGCCTTATCCGCGTCCAGTATGCCAAGTTTTACAGTAGACAAGAACGGATAGACATTATATGTGTTCACTGGTAATCCATTTGTAGGCACTTGTACTAGCATTGTCCCCGGACTGTCAGCAGTCAGTCGTTGCGACCTTGTTCCTCCTTTCTGAACCATATATACACCAAAGTACATATCCCCTAATGTATAAGCCACACCCTGCCATACCAATCCACCTATATCACTTAACGATAGGCTTTCTCCCATTGAAGACGATGGATTATAAGCTACTGTGGCAAAAAAGGTGCTGCCACTTAGATTATCTACTTGCTTTGGAACTGTAAACGAGTGAATTGGCGCCATTGCTTCCGGCATATACCCTTCAAAGTCAAGAAGCCGGAAAGGTGCATTGCTTCCTCCTTGTGGCGGTGAATACTTATATCCATTTGAACCGTCAGAGGTCATTTTACTTACTATATCCTTATAAGTACCAGCCTGCGCACCGCTTGTATCAATACCACAATTCCCATTACTACTTTTCCACCAATTTGAGTTTGTAAGATTAATATTTTCTGATGGGTATATTACGGGCTTATACTTTGCCCACATATTTGTTTTACCATGAGTATTCTTGCACAAATAACCTAAATCATAACTTGATACACCCAATGCTGTGCGGACATCATCAATACTGACGGGTGCTACGATTTTCCCACTTGATATTGGCATAAATAAACTATTTAGTTCTAAGAGAACTTGGTAAGAAACATGGCTTTGAGCTACCCGTGGCAGCATTGAAGCCGTTAACAACTCTCACATCCTTTTTCATATCATTCTATATAATGCGTTGTAGATTAAACTTTTACACAAAGATAAACATAATTATTCACAAATGCAAGCCACCAAGTTCTCTTAGAACTAAATACTTGTGATATGTCAAATAGCGGAGGAAAGATTACAGCACCAGTAAGCATAGAAGATGTGCGTACTGTTTTAGGCGTTTCAAGCTATGACTTGGGTACACTGTGCAAGAGCGAGAAGATTAATATGTGGGCGAAGTACAAACCGGTAAGAGTGCCGATGTTCAATGAACTTTATGAAAGCGAATTCAATGAAGCACAATATGGATTACACATACCTTCCTCTTCCTCGCTTGACAGCGTGATTAATACGCCATGGAGCCACGCAGCCCCAAGAGGCGGAGATTCAGAACCGTATCGGTTGACCGACTTTGATAAGTATAACCATGTATCGGAATTTATAATTTCCGGAAATCTCAATCCGAAATATGACTGCGATTCTGAAACTGGTGATTTGTACATTGGTGCGTTGCTATGGGAAAGGTACGGGCAATACAATCTTAATGCTAAAGATTTGCCGTTATTGATGAAAATGCGGCTTGGCTTGCGGATTGACGGCAACAAAATACTTACAAGCAAGAAAACGGTAGCTGATGTGATAGGCGATAGCCAGTTATTGGCATGTGTACTAAATCCCAAAAGCGTAGGAAAATCGAGTTTTACGATTGAGCAGTTCCTAACGACCGAAAACTATCCTTCGTTATCCACATTTCCTACCGTAATACAATGCTATTCGGTTCCAAACTACACGGGAAAGACCAATTCGGCGGTAGTAAATTACACAGAAATCGGTAGCGGAATCACGTTCAAAGACCAATACATGTCAAACGAACTCAACGGAGCGTACCAGACGGAAGATTATTACATGACTACGCCTTTTGTCGTATCTTATAACGGAGATTATTCGGAGTATTGGAAGACTACATGTTCAAACAGTCGTAGTACGAAAGTTACCGTCAATGTGACAGATTTCACCTTCCACGGATATGATGTTAACGGAAATCCAGAAACCGAGACATACAACGAAGATTTGAAGATGTACAATTCTAACAAACAGCAGGTCTATTCCGTAGACATACCTGCAAATGGCTCGGTGACTTTGTATTTTAAAACAAGAATGATTGGAAACAATTATTCGTCATATAACACTCGCACAAACGTGTTCTATGCAGAAGCAAAAATCAACGGTTACAATCAAAATAGGATTATAAGGTTTGAACTTAATTACAGGTGCAATTAGTAAACATCAACAACTATATTTTTAGAACCTTCCCGGAAAGGCAGAAAGTAGCTCAATGGTAGGTTCATTCTATACAAGAGTTTATGATAGATAATAATAGTAGATATGAAAAAGAAAGTAGATTTATTAATTAAAGGTAACTTGTTGGTTACCAACAATATAACTGGGGGGGGGATTTTTAGTACCTCACTTGAACAGTTAGAAGAACATTTTAATGTTAGTGAAGCAGCGATAATTGAAGGGGACTTGAATGTAGAATCTTTCGATTGTCGCTCTTTGTGTGTGGTTGTGCTTGGTGCAGTAGTTGCGAAAGGAGGTAACTATGTCAGTTAATAGTGGAAGATTAATAGCTCCATTAAATATTGGAGTAGATATACCAGCAGCAATAGGTTATTCAAGTACCGATTTAGGAACACTATGTAAAGCAGATTCTATTAATAAATTTGCAAAGTATAAACCAGTTAGATATGCTAAATTTGGCGAGTTAACTTCATCAGAAAGAAAATCTACAAATTATGGATTGTCTTGTTATGAAGTTTCAGCTTTAGTAAAAGAAATGGTAAGTTCAATACCTACTACTGGGAAATGGGGATATACAAAACCTAATGAATACTATAGGGCAACTGACTTTTTAAATGAAGACTATCCTACTAATTTTGGATATAATCATTCAGCAAAAGCCCCTGCTTCTGGATTTAAAAATATAACTATTTATAGTGATGAAATAAATAGCTTGCCTACCTATACATTTAATGCTAAATTTGGAGATAGTTCTTGGGAAGGTATTGGAGATACTTCAGGAATAGAAATTCCATTAAATCAACTTACTATAATAAGTGGAATGCCAATTTCAAATGGTAATTGGAGATTTGGATTAGCAATATATTTCCCACATGAAAATGGAGGTTATATTGTTCAATATGCTTCACACGAGAAGGCTATTACCTCTTTAAGTTCTTCTGCTGATATTTCTAAAATGATTATTAATCTATCATTGTCAGATAGAGTAAAACAGTACATAAAATCAGCTATTGATAAGAATGTAAAAACATTAAATGCTATTCCGTTCATAGGCTATAATCTAACTTATGTAACGACTGACCCAGCAGGCAAATACTTTCGTTTTTTAGGAGGAGGAAGAGCCTTTTGTATGCCAGAAGGAGAGAAAATTACTATTAATATAAAAAATGCTTCTGAGGTTTATAATGTAAAAGTTACGGGTGGATATGTAATGTATTATAATAGCGATGCAGGAAATAGAAATTTTGCATTGAATGAAGGTGGAATAAGTGTTTGGACTAAACCTAAGAATAGTTATTCTTGTGGTATGACTGTAATATTTGATTTTTCCTATAACTCTACTGGAAAATTATTAAATGCTTCTAATGTATATTTAGGATTAGAAACTGTTTATATTAATCAATCCGGCTCTATTGAAATGATGAAAAATGGGACATGGACTGCTGTAACATCTGTTGCAAGTGCTGGAACTTACAGAATAACAGCAAGAGATAGCTATACGGGAGGAACAAGAACTGCTTTATCTGCATTCTTAAATAATTTACCTTCTTATACTACTACTAATAATATTCAACCAGTATTAGGAATATGGGTTAGATTTGGAGTAAATGGGGTAAATATTGATAAAAAAGGAGCTTCCATAACAGTTAGAATGTTAGACCCATTATAAATCTTGCTTATATCAATAAGTTTTCATATATTTGCAGTGGATTGAGCGCATTTCAATCTCAATGATGTATTTAGCCATAATTGTGATTTATTAATTCCGAGATGCGCTCGTCCGCTTTAAAAAAACAGAGTTGCTGCAACAACTCTGTGTATCACGATTTGGTTACGTGATTTGTATTTTTTCATTTTTTAAGCATCTGCTGCGAAGTAGGTGCTTTTTTATTAAGGCAGTTATAGTAGAAACCATTAAAACACCTTCTACGATTAAGAAAAAGAAGTAGGAGATATTTTAAGGTAAATTTGTTTAGTTATATATTGGATAAGATAGGCATAAATTTCATCTGTTTTATATGACAATTTTATTCCAATTTTATCCAATATAAACATTACACAATGGAAAATTTCATGTTGCAAAATAGATAATTCATCTATAGTTTTAGGTATAATATCCATGTATAGTATAGTCTGATTATCATTTAGAAATAGACTTTTATATTTACCTTTTATATCTTTTTGTGAAAGATTTATACCGTATTTTTTCAAATTCATAATTAAGTCTTTTTTATTTCCAAAATGTACCATTATATGAAAAGGATAAATTTGACAATCTATGATAAAATTCATAAATCATTATTTAAAACTAAAGTTTAAAAGTTAAAGATAAGTATTCTCGTCTACACGGTGCATCTTCAAAGTACCCATAATATAGTTCCGACCAGTAGGACGATTAACTATTATAGTTGTAGGTTCGTAAGAATCCAAACATACAAACTTACTTTCTGCACCAGCATATTCAGATTTGATAGTCACTTGATGACTTGTCATATAACTAATGAAGTTCTTGTGAACCGCACGGACATCAATCGTACTATCGTGAAAATCATCTATGATAAACGAAATCTCTACATCGGGATTTTCATAACATACTTTGTCCGGGACATAGACATCTTCCTTGTTGCTGTTAATCCAAGAAGCCGTATAGATATTCTTGGGTTCTCCTTGTGCAAGAAAGCCGTCCATCTTCAATATACGAAGACCTTTCCATTTGACTGTAAAGTCAGTATAGTTTTCGATACCAGCTTTTACGAAATATATATTTGCTCCTATCATTACAGTCTTAAATCTTTAGTGAACATTTTTACTTTACCATCATTCTCTAAAACCTTCACTTCACATTTGGGAGAATACATATAGACTACAACATTACTGTGTACGTCTACATAGTCAATAATCAAAACACTTTCATCAAACAGATAGATACGTATGGCATTGAATCCGTCTAATTCCAAGTGAACATTAGACTTGTTAGATATATATATAGTTGGGCATTTAGTTTCTTGTACCGATATGCGGCTATCACATTGGACGAAGTGAGAAACGTCCTCTTTTAAGGTTATATAATCGTGATTATCTACCCACATAGAGTAAGTATAACCATCAACTCCATCAACATCATTAAAGGTGTGCTTTCCGTTTATATAGTCAGCAAACTCCCTTTTTAAAAAGTCAACGGACATTCCCCAGCCTTCATACATTGAAGTTGCCATATATGGAATACTCTGTTGCTGCAAGGCAAGCTGCATCAGCTTCTCTCTATCCTCCTTGCAGGCTTTCCACTCTTTGTTGTACTCGCTACACAAGTCCCGTAACAAAGAGTTTTTGTAAAAGTATAGTAAGTTATGCTCCATCATTCTTCTTTAAACAAGGAAACAATAAAATCTCGTCCAGCACCCGTCCACCTTCTGTCATAAATAATACGTCCGTTATCCAAAACAGTTTGCTTAACAGAAGTGTAACCTAAGTCAGCATACTTCGCATACAACAGCCATGTGCCGTTTTGCTTGAACTGAACTTCCATCTTAGCTAACCGATTGTTAAGTTCTATTGCAGACCTCAAACCAACTTCCTTTGCAATCTCGCCAGCAGTATAAGTTTTAGAATCATGCACCAAGCGTTTAACATTGTCTTGTGCCTCCTTAGCTTCAAGTAACGCCTGCTGTTTTGCTTCATACTCCAAAGCCCATGCTCTTGCGGCTTCTGCCGGATTATTGAAGTTAGGCAATGTGATACCAGAAATAGCTTTCTTTTCACATTCAAGAAAGTAGTTCCTATAATCATAACTTAAAGGAGTTCTTGCCATCATTGCAATATGTTTAGCAAAGTCTATTGTGATAGCATAATCCTTAGTTTCATTACCGTTCGTCATTGTGACGAACCCTACCCAATCCTCATTCTCTTTAAAGAAATCATCTTCAACTATGTTTTGAGTTGCCCATCTCGACCAATTAGATTTATCTAATCCAAGTCCAATATACAACTCTCTTGCCGAAACTACTTGCTTTCCTTCTCTCTCTGAAATTTTAATTAGCTCTTTCATATTTACGACTGTTTATACGACTTGTTAATAATAATGAGAGAGAAGTAGAAGTCGCCACTACTTTCAATAGAGGAGCTACCTCTATCTATCTCCCTCACTACAAATATACTAATTAATCGGGTAATATCCTAACATTTACACCATTTCCTGCGGCAGTAGAAATATTTACCGTCCAAACTTGAATGGCTTGAAGTATCTGATAGCTACTACGCATTTGAAGCAACATCTGCGACATTGTGCCTGCATTGACATTAGTCATATCCCATATGCCTTGCATGATAGTAGTTTGCTGGAATACTTGCTGGCTTACCATATTCATATAGGCTTCCAATGCACCAGCTTGTTCTTCTGTTATGCCTTGTATTCCTTTCTGTAACGAGGATAGTGCTGCATCTTTTACTCCACTACCAAACTCAATACCAAGTTGTCCCATCAAGTTTTTTAAGTCCTCGTTTATCAAAGGAATTAGCTCTTTACCCAAGTCAGCTATCTGTTTGGCTTCTTCGGTGGTGATACCTACACCGCCAGCAGAGTTTTCTTCGGTAAATCTCTTAACCATAGCAAACATGCTCTTTAACCGTTCTCCGACAATCGTAGAAGCAAGCGACTTGACAATCATATTTGTTATTAAATCATCGAAGCTCTCCTCTAAATTTGCCATTGTATCAGTTCCTTCCTTCCAAGCTGAAATCCAAGAATCGGCAAAGCTTTCTGCGGCAGACTTCACATCTGTACCGAGCAAATTATTTACTATTTCGGTAGTAGCATCATCAATGGCATTCTGTAAGTCGGTAACTTGACCCTCTAATTCTATGATTTTGTCTTGGTCGCGGTTTTTCTTCTTCCGGCTCTTTTCAAGTTGAAGCTGACGTTGAACTTCTGCAAGCTGTGCCTTCTGATTTGCAATAGCTGCCTTCTGCGCTGAAATTTCAGCTTTACCCATCGACTTATCAACAGCACGTTCAAGATTCTTATAAGCGTTCTCTAATTGCTTAACGCTTCTCTCACTCTTTTCAACCTCTCTTGTAATTTTCTTGTTCCCGGCATTGAATATGGCTGATACTCCTTTCCAGATACCACCAACAGCCTTTATACCACCGCTAATAAAATTGCCCGACATTATATCTTTAACTCCATCAGCAGCTTGGGCAACTCCTTGTATAGTTTCTCCTACTGTTGAGATAGTATCAGTGACACCTTCCGAAAATCCCATCTGCTCAAATATATTCCCTACAGAACTTACCATCATTCCAAGTTCTTCTATATTAGCTAATAAGTCTTTAAAAGGATTTTCGCTTTCTTTCAGCTTATCTTTTAAGTTTTTAACTTGGTTGGCAAGAGCAGCAAATGGGTTACGAGAATTTACTTCGGTCTTTAAAGCCTTAATCCGTGCTAATAGTTCTTTGTATTGGTCTATTGGCATATTAGCTTTATTAGCCTCTGCAAACTTAGTTATCTCGTCAATCATTTGATTTAAAGAGATAGTACCTATAATACTTAAGTCTTGAAACGACTTCTCCCAAGCATTGGAAGTATTCTTCCATTCCTCAAAAGCTATCTTAGTCTTTTCTTGTTCCGCACCAGTATCAACAGCAAGAGAGAGCTTTGGGGCTTTCTCGTTTATAAAGTTTTGTATCTCTTCAATCTCACTTTCTATCTCCGCTCTTACATCGGGGCTTTCAGTCACAGACAACTGCAATTCCAGCTTCGCCAAATCAGAAGTTGCATCAGCAACTCTATTGGAGATAGAAGCTTGGTCTTCCAAACGTTTTCTTTCGACCTCTGCTATCTTATCCTCCATTTCAGCGTACTTATCTGCAATAGACTGGAAGTTCTTAAAATCATCCAATGCAGCTTTCTTGATAGTGTCGCTTAACCTTTTCTGAATATCTTCAATAGCTTTTGAAGCGTCACTCTCATTCTGAACCAAAGTATTAAGAGAGCTTTTCCAACTGTCAACTCTTGTGTCGTTAGGGTTCTGATTGATTAAGTCTTGTAATTTCTGCTGTTCCTTTTGGAAGGATGAAACTTTTTCCCTCAAACTATTCAATGTAGCATTAACATCAGCCTCCAACTGTTCAAGTGAAACTGGGTCATATTCAAACAAGCCAGCGAACAGTGAACCGAACTGCCCAGCACCTTCAATATCCAATTCCAGTTCGTAGCCTTGGAACATTCCCTCAATCTTGCGTTTTGCCAAAGCAACACTTGCAGAATTTATAGAGATAGAATATTCAATCTCGCTCTGTGCCTTCTTCCCGGCAACCAACTGTTTAGCTTCTGGCGATTTGAGGGTTTCAGCTATCTTATTATAGAACTTTGGAGCACTACCTTTATCAAAGGTAATCAAGTCGTTAATATCAACACTGACACCCTTAAACGCATTGTCGAATAAGTCTTGGTAAGCTTCCTTCACTTTTTCGGTAGCATAGGTTATATTGCCAGTGTCTTTCACAAGCTGCAAGAACTTCTTCTGAATATCATCCACTAACTTAATCTGTTGCTTCAATAAATCCATTTCCTCCTTCTTTGCCTTATTCATCTCTTTTTGAGTGCTAAGGTCAAGATTTAATGCAGAGGCAATTTGTCTTGCAACTTTCAAACGATTGGCAACATATTCTTTTTCTTCGGGACTTGCAGTAAGACCTTTAGATATTTCTTCTTGTTGTGCAGTAAGCGACCTATATTCCTTTTTCAATCGGTCAATATAACTCCAAATATCTTCATCCTGCTTAATGGCAAAGCCTGCACCAGCACCACCTCCAGCTTTCTGAACAATAGAATTAACATTCTTCTGCCAATCCTTTAACTCTACATTGTACTTTTGAAGTTGTTCGGTTATCTGGTCGTACATATAAGTATTGCCAAGTTTCTTATATGCAGCTTGAAGTTCGATAAGTCTTAGCTTCTCGTTCTTCTGATTTTGTTCCAGCTTCTTATATTTCTCATTGATATTATCTATTGCTTGACCTTCTATTACACTGGAATAAGTTGGTCTATTGCTGATAATATCACTGGCTTCACGAACTTCTTGAATAGCCTTCTTTTGCTCTGTAATCGCCTTACCTAACTTGTCAATGCTTCCGGATGAACCAAATAAAGACTGAACAACTGGATTAAGCTTTTCCATTTCAGCAGTAGAACCGCCAAGATACTTCTTAGAGATAGAGTAGAATCTTGCCATATAAGTTTCACCTTTGGAAAGTCCTTTATCCAAACTTGCAACAAAGTTTCGGGTAATCTCTTGTGCATTTACTTTAGAGATACCTCCTTCTGTCATTTTCTCTATAATATTGGCAATAGCATCTTGTTGTTGTTCAGAGTACTTTTCTGTTATTACTTGATAACTCTTTTCAAGAGCTTGTGACTTTGCTTTATTATAAATAGCATATACAACTTTATTGTAATTTTTAGCAAGTTCAGAAGCATAGTTGATTTCAGTCAACATATTGGGGAGATATGAGCCATAAGTATTGTTTATCTCCTTCAAAGCATCGCTGAAATTTCTACTTCCTTTTTCCGATTCATTTAACTTCTTTACTAAAGCGTCAAAGTCAGAAGTCATTTGCTGTGCATTTATAAGACCGCCAGCAGTAATGCTTTCCAGTTCTTTCCTAAACTTAGTGGCATTTGTGTATGCTTGATAAATAGCAACTCCCAAAGCAGCTAATCCAGCAATTATTACCGCATAAGGATTCTTTGCAACGGCAAGAAGAGTTTTATTCAAGTTTTGAGTTGAAGCTTCTGCAAGCCTTGTCGCAGCAGCCTTATCTCTCAATGCCTTTCTTGCTATTACCAAATATTCTGAATACTTGCGTAAATTCATATTAGCAGCAAGTTGTACAGTAGCAACTGCTATTTGAGCTGTCTTATATACACCCAAAGCAGTAGCAACAACTGTCAATATATTAGCTACACTTCGCCAATTCTCAAACAGACTTCTTACAAGAGATATGCTTCCGGTTAACATGCCTTGATTCTCCTTACCAATCTCATTTAGCATGAAGTCATAAGCATCGGTTAAGTTAGATAACTGTCCTGCTAAAGTTTCAGCTTGCTTTGCTTGGAAGTCATAGAACATTCCGCCTTCATCTGTATAACGATTTAAAACTTTCATTACATCAGTAAAGGAAACCATCTTATTAGACATTCTATCCATGACATCACCTACTGAAACAATTCTTTCTTCTTGTTCAGTGTACATCTTAGCAAGCTCTGTAGTTATAGAAAGACCAGCATTAGCAAAGTCACGAGCATCCCTTGCTGTAAGAACAGTCTGTGCTCTAATCTGTCCTAAGTTGTAGGTCAGACGTTCCATAGGGACACCAAGAGCAGCACTAATATCTGCCATACGTCTTGAAACGTCTACAAGCTCTTCCGCTTCAAAATTATAGGCAGTAAGCTGTTTCGTAGCACCAGCCAAATCCAATACGGTAAATGGAGATTTTAATGCTAATTCTTGTTGTTCCCGAAATATCTGAGAACCTTTTTCAAAGTCACCAAGTACAGCACCAATCGAACGTTCAAGTAATTCATACTGACCTCTAACGTCCATAAGACTTTTTACAAAGCCAGTTAACGCTCCTAATCCAGTATAGAACAGAACTCTTTTACCTAAGTTCTTAAATGATTCAGCTAAACTGTTATTTGCCTTTTGAAGTTGAATACCACTGGATAAAGCTTCCGCATTTTGCTTTTTCAAGTCCTCCATAGCTTTATTGACATTACGAAGCTTCATTGCATATTCTGCATCATCCGTGGAGAGATTACGTTGTACAATCTGCAAGGCTTTTAGCTTTTCAGTCCTTTCTTGAATTGACTTATTGCCCATAGCCATAGCCTTTTCGTAGCTTTGACCTCCTTGTGATATTCTACTCTTCTCCTCTTCTCTTGCTATTCTTGCTGCTAAGTTGGCAGTCTGCTGCCGGAGCAATATTTCTCTTTGAAGTAGCTTCTCCCTTTGAGCAACGTGAACATTAATTCTTGCCTCTTGCACATCAGTTTTAACAGTAGCCAATTGCTCCATATTATTCTTAATACGGGTTGTGTTCCCTTGTATCTTAGAGAATACTTCTCGCAAATTATTGGCAACTTGCAAGGCTTGGTTCATGGAATTAACGTCTACAGATACATTCGTAGTAGTAGCTTGCGTGGCAGCAGTATTACCTTGTGCAATATTAGTTGCCCCCAAACTTTTAAGCTTGGCTTCCAATTCTGAAATCTTCGTTTCCAAAGGACGGATTTGTTGGTTAAAGCCATCAACTAAGCCCTTGCCAATATTCTTACCTAATTGGTCGGCAAAGCCCTCCACACTCGCCAACTTGCCTTCCAGCTTGTTGGTGAAATCTTCCAGACGCTTTTCCGTCTTCTTTAGAGTTTCATCTATGCTTGATAACAAGTCCTTATCAGACATTGAAGCACTAATAACTACATCTTTATTGTCTGCCATCGCTGCTACTTTTTATTTTATTCTTGGTATGGTATCTAACACACTACGCTTAGGCGCTTGCAACTCACTTCTATCACTTTTACGTCGTTTCCAAAACTTTTCCCATATTTCCTTGTCTTTGCCACGCAAATATTTAATATGGGTACTGTCTACTGTCAAGAAAAGAACTTGCGCCATAGACAATCTATAAAGGTAATCGTCATACGTAAACTGCGGAAAGCTACGTATGAAATCACCTAAATCTCCGATTTGGCTTGCCGCCATAATGTTAATTGTTCCGCTACCTTCTTCCTCATATTCGTCTGCGAAACCATAAGAGCCTTCCCCGATATGAGCACCGTAAAAACCGGTGATAAGTCGATGCTGTTTATTGCTTCAATAATGATTGCCGCCCATTGAGCAGGCTCAAATACGGAGTTGAGAATACGAGCCTTCATAAAAGCTATCAGTTTGTCATTTCTGCTCATAACTTCTATCGCACTCGCATAATCGGTTATATCATCTGGTGAGAAGAGGTGATTAACAAGAATTATTGCTACAATCTCGGAGCTTACGTCCAAGTCCGTACATAGGGCATACATCATGCTCTTATCATCCTTAATATCCTCTTCCTTTTGTAATTTCAACGCTAATTGGAAAATACGCTGGTATGAGTATGCCCTCAACCGATGCACCTTATACTGCTTATCTCCTAACTTGACAAGCGTAGGATTGTCAGTCATAATCTCTGATATTTCCCTCTTTAGCTCGTCCGGTATAATTAAATCCTTTTCTTCCATTATCATTTGTGCATTAAAGAAAAAAGGACAGCAGCAAACAAGCCACTGCCCTTTCTCTTGATTTATAATGGGTCTTAGCCTCCAGCAGAAGGTTCAGCCATCTTCATCTCAACTGTCTTGCCATCATCGTCAACCAAAGCAGTGATAACAATGTGCAATTTCAACGGGGCAGTCTTCAAATCAGTACCATCCCAATTGGTAGCGACCTTACCTTTGTAAATAACAATGTAGTCAATACCATTGTAGAACTCCAACTTGAACTTCTTGTAAACGTTGGTGAATGAAAAAGGCATTGTGTACAAGCCAGTAGAAGCGGTAAACTTACCGCCTTCCATAGCGGCAATCTCTTCCGGTTTGTACTTAACCAAGTCAAATTCAATCTTGTAAGAACCAAGTGTACCCACGCTATCAAGCGGAGTATCATAGAACTCACCGTTAATAGCACTTTCACTTGCGGTTTCTTGACTAATAGACAAACCTTCCAACACACCCATAAGAGGAGTATAAGAAGCTTCTGCACCAGCCCCGACTTCCGCATAGCCTAAAGACTTACATTTGTAAGTCAACAAATCTTGTGTAGCCATCTCGTCTAATTTTTAAATTATTATTTATATTGATTATAAATGAGGCGTTCATGTCCTTATGGAACACTTGACGTTTCATCGAGCCGCTACTTCTTAGGGAGCTTGTGCTCCGGTCGTCCATAGTTGGGTTCTCACCGTCCAATCCCCGATGCGCCATCGGTTGGGTTAATTTTTACTTTATTAGTACCATAAATGATTTAATATACATGAAGAACAGATTGTCGCTCTCATTATATATATCATCAGTTGACAATATACCATCAGTTGATATGTCGTATTTTTCTCCGGCTTTCTCAACTTCTGCATTCACAATATCGGATATGCTTGTTTCATACTTTTCCAGCAAAGTGGTATCAAGCCGACCTCTTGTCTTGGGAGGAATATACATCTCAACTGTCACGCGAACGCTCGCAAGAGCATTCAAGTTGAACTGGCTCTTATCCTTAATTTCTCCCAGACGGATAACCATGAAACCGCCAGCATTTATCTCCTCCTCCAACTTGGTAGGCATTTCCATCGGATAGATGTACTTTGTAACCTTATCTATGAAGAGAGAATAAACATATTGGTATATCGGCATTCGCCTTGCATCAATTACACTCATATCCCTATTGGGCGTTCATGTCCTTGTGGGACACTTGACGTTTCATCGAGCCACTACTTCTTAGAGAGCTTGCGCCCCGGTCGTCCATAGTTGGGTTCTCACCGTCCAATCCCCGCTGCGCCAGCGGTTGGGTTAATATTATTTTTAGGTGTAGCTTGGTTTTCGCTACATTGGCATTATTTATAAAAAGCTAAATGCCTCCTATTGTTTTAACAGTTGCCTTCCCTGCAAAATCTTCCTTAATATCGTCATATATGGTTGATAACACCTCAAATCTTCGTCTTGGATTTCCAGTATTTCCTCCTTCCAATATAGGAGCATAAGGCACTGTTGCTGCCAGCACCAAATCCCATCCTATATAAGTGGCAGGAGTATAGTTTGCCAAGAACTCGTCAGCAAGCTTTCTTCCATCTATCAGCTTGCCATGATACTTTGAGTTTTTAGTTGCCATCTGATACGGATACAAGTAGCCGCTCCCCTTCAAATTGCCTTGATAGAACACAGCCCAAATATAACTATCAGCCAAGTTGTAAGTCTGGTCGGTAAATCCGCTTTCAGAATATGCTTTCTTCAACAATTCGGGTGCATAGGCTATTAGTCGCTGGGTTTGCTCGCCAGCAAGTCTGTCAAACAGTTCTTGCCGAACCCTTTTCAAACCACTCAAATCAACTTTTACTTTTATCGCCATCCACCTTTTCTATTTGCATATATAGTTATAGCACCTAACATCGAAGGTATGCTGTTATCAACTTGCATCTTAATTTGCTCTCCCATAACATCACATTCTATCCAGTCTTCATTACGTACTGGATTAATATACTTCCCGTCCTCTCCTTTTATCAAAGGAATAGAAACAACGTAGTCGCTTGTTTGAGCGGTCGAACCGGATTCAGCAACAGAAAGATTCACGTCCATTACTCCTTCGTAGACGGTATCTTCTTCATCGTCGCCCATAGAACTTTCGATGATTCTGTATATACGTCCCGAAAAAGGAAATTCTTCTATGTCACTGAATGAAATCATATCACATCTATAATTTTCAAGAGTTTAATCTTTGGACGAGCAGAGATAAGAACCTCGTAATTAGGGTCATTGTATCTCTTATATATGCCCAAAGCATAACTTATTTTATTACTCTGATAGATGTCCGTCTCTGACCCAACTGTACGCTGGAAGTTATTATGAGAGGCAGATTGAGATGCTGTACTTGAAGGGCTTAACAACACTGCGGTAAATATTATATCGGCAGTCATTAAATCCTTTTGCTCTTGGGTCAACGTCATAGCATCCTCGTTTACATCTGTGATGCCGCGGTCAAGAGCAATTCTCATAAATGTATTCTCCTCAAACGAATACCGACAAGATGAAGAAAGCCATTCAAGTATAGTCATATATAACCCTCCAAGTTTAAGAATCAGCAGTCAAAGTATCAACAACAATGTGTTCCATAAACTCGGTCAGCACTGGCATATAACGACCGATAGCATCAGTATGATATGCCTTGTAGATACCGTTAGGAACTACCTTATTGATAATATAAATCAAGTCATTCTGTGCAGAAGCGATTGAATAGTCAATCGTCTTGTTTGCTTCACGCTGCAACAAGATAACATCGGCAACATCAGAATGAACAACCTTACCAGCAAAGCCAATAGGACGCAGAACTGCTACACCCGACTTCCAGCCTTGTACAGTCTTAATCGTTTTGATGTCTTGTACCACTTGTTCCTCTTTCACAATGCGGATAGGAGAAATCTTAGATACAGAAGAACGAGAATACTGAATAAGCTGCTCCCAAGAAATGATGTTAGTATCAATGCCGGAAGCACCATTAGTAACAACAATAACCTTATCGGGCGCATACAAGCGAATCCAACGGTTAACTTCTTCCTTGAAGTATTTGTTGTTCAGCAAGTGAGTGATAACCATGTCATACGGCAAATCCCATTCCATTGTACCAGTAAATCCAGTACGGTCACGGAAATCTTTCTCAATCTTTGCCATTTGTTCCGGAATGTTGGCTTCTGCGTTCGTCCATACTTCCTTGCCAGCCTTAACAAAGTTTTCAGCAGGTACATACTTCGGGAACTCATGTACGACACCGGACATACCACGAGAATCAGCATTGCTGTACTGACCTCCCTTAGACAAGGCTTGTGCGGCAATGTTAGAAAGACGGTAGTTGTGTGTCTTAATCAAGTCAGCAACACCACGTACATAACCTTCCAACAAAGTAGCATTAGCTTCACCAAGTTCATTCAAGCGTGCTTTCAATTCCTCTTTTGAAAGAGAAGTTTCAAACAAACCTTTACCGAACTGAGGGATAGTACCAGTTCTCTGTTCCCAGCCTTCGTTATCCATCTGAGCAACTTCACTCAACGGTGTCATTGCATCAGCCATCGGAACGGGGCGGCGAGTAACATTATAGATAGTATAAGCAGGGTCAAGCTTCGGGCGGCTCATGTCAATAGGGTACTTACCACCATCAACAGTGAAGTGTTCCTGCCAAAAGAACTGGTTTGCATCCATGACGATTTTCTCGTCAACGAGCGTCTGAATAAATACACTCGTACCGTCAGAGTTTACCAATCCTCTTTGATAGAGTTGGTTTACTAACTCGTCGGGATTAAATTGATATTTATATGCGTTTGCCATAATTCTACTCCTTTCCTTTAGATTTCAAATACACCTTCGATGTAGTTGCGGTTCTTAGCCAATACATACTTCGGAAGCGGTTGCATACGGTCAACAAATGCACGCTTTCCATAAACAGTGTTGATGTTGTGCTGAACATTAGTAACTCCCCAGCGACCATCAGTCGGAGCAAACTGTGTATCTACTTCGATGAAGGTATTCGGGTTTTTAACCAACACAGTAGCGTCGGTAGCAGCAGCAGTTGCAACATCACCTTTTTTGTCAGCAGCTTCAACCAAAATATCATCAGTAGTCAGAGCACCGATTGCAGTGTCAACAGTAAGAATAAACTGCTTGTTCTCTTCATCGAACTCAACAGATGTAACCTTACCAGACTGCCCCGTAGTTTCAACTGTATCGGGAGCTTTCATAAGTACATTGCCTACTTCGGGAATGTGAGAATAGCCAGAACCATCTACATACAGAGTAGTGTCTGTGCCAGCAGTAATAGCCTTTGCCACCTTAAACGTTTTCAGAAGGAAACCCGGTTTCCACAATCTGTATTCGTACAAATCAGCCGCAAAAGCATAGCCAAAACCCGTATAAGGGTTTGCAATGGTAGAGCCATAGAGAACATTGGAACGTTCCTCGTGATTGGCGTCCTTCCACCATACGAACTTGCCACCTCTAAATTGTTTAGCGGAAGCAAAGAAGGTTTCTAAATTAAATTGTGCCATTTTCTTTTGTTAAGCGTTCATGTCCTTGTAGGACATTTGACGTTTCATCGGACCACTACTTCTTAGGGAGCTTGCGCCCCGGTCATCCATAGTTGGGTTCTCACCGTCCAATCCCCGATACGCCATCGGTTGGGTTAATACTATCTTAAAGTTTGACGGGTTTTATGGCAGCAAGGTAGTCTTCCATTGTTGTTTTCTTTCCGTCCGGAGATAATGGTGTAATATCACCAATAGAGCTTCTGAATATATCTTGATAATCTTTCAGCAGTCTTTCTGCCTCGGCATTAATATCAGCATCAATTGCGATATTCTGCTTACCAAGATAGTTACGAAAAGATTCATGTAAATCTTCCCTCACCTTAGACTTGGCTGTGTCGTATATCTGATTGCGAACAGACTTCGTTTTCTCTTGCAATTCAAATTTTTCCAGCCTATCAAGTTTCTCTTTGTACTCGGCAGGCAACTCAAATTTCGGAGGCTCTTGATTACCTTTTTCAGCCTTTTTCTTCCATTCTTCAATCTGAGATTTATATTCAGCTTCCTTAGCTTCAAATCCCTTAGTCGCTTCTGAGAATGCGTTCTTTCTTGCATGTCCGCTACTTTCAACTGAAATATTCAATGCGGCTACTAAGCCAGCATCTTCAATCGGAGCATCCTTGTAAGCTTCTGCAAATTTCTCAGAGAACTTATCTCTGAATGTTTCACTCAAATCAAAATTACGTTCTTCGCAAATCTGATTAACTTTAGATAAAACTTCTTCTTTTTGTGCCATTGTTCGTCAATGATTTTATTATTTTGAACAAAAATAAATAGCTTTTTCATTACTCATACCATACTTACATTAAAAGTAGCATTTTTATTTAGCGTCCATAGGCTCAATTTAATGTAAGTGGTACATAGTGAAGCATAGAATGCGTATATTTGTAGAAAAAAAGAGAACGGTATTTATCTACAAAGTATCACTTAGCTTTTTATAAACAAATGCCAATGTAGCGATAACCAAGCTACACCTAAAAAATAGTATTAACCCAACCGATGGCGCATCGGGGATTGGACGGTGAGAATCCAACTATGGACGAACGGAGCACAAGCTCCCTAAGAAGTAGTGGTCCGATGAAACGTCAAGTTATTCAAGTGTAAACTTGGATATAAGCGCCTAAAGAACCATTATGAGCGAGAAAATACAGAAAGACAAAATTGTTAGTCCATTGCCGGGTTGCCAATATGAAGCTATCCGAAGCAATGCTGACTATGTTGTGCTTACTGGTAGTGGTGGTGGTGGCAAGCAACTGTCTGTGGATGAGCCAATCTTAACTCCAAATGGATGGAAGAAACTGAAAGATATTAAAGTTGGTGATAAACTTGTGTCCCCTTTCCATAATGAAACATCCTATGTGACGGGATATTTCCCACAAGGGATTAATCCTACATATCGTCTAAAGACTTCTGATGGAAGAAGTGTCTTGTGTGGGTTAGAACATTTGTGGTATGTACGTACTAAAAAAATGATAATCAACACAAGAAAAGGTAAGGAAACTCATTATATAAAGACTACCAAACAGTTAATTGACGAATATCTGTCTTTGGGAAAGGATATTTATCTGCCTATTCCGAAGTCTTTCAAAGGAGTAGAAAAAGAGTTTGACGTACCTCCTTATGTCCTCGGAATTTATATTGGAGATGGAGCGAAAGCTAAAAACAGCCTTCTGATATGCAATGACGAAGAAGACATAATTGAAAAATGCGCAGGTCTCTTGAAATCTGACTACAAAGTTCATGCTTCGTACAATTATACGAATAGGATATATCTCAATGAGAGTACTTCAAAAGCGGTCGAATACCTACGTAGTGTCGGCTTGTTGGACTATTCAAGAAACAGGTACATTCCTAAAGAATATCTTTCTTCATCCAAAGAGCAGAGATTAGAGCTTTTAAAGGGATTGATGGATTCTGATGGCAATGTAGAAGCTAAGAACAGATTTACTTTCTCTACGACAAGTGAAAAGCTGAAAGATGACTTTTTAGAGTTATGCAGAAGCTTGGGATATGTTGCGTCAGCCAATAGGGAGAAGAGGACTAAATACTTATCTGGTGTATGCTATAAAATCTCGATACAGACAAATGACATCATTTTCAGCAGTAAGAAGCATCTGTCCCGATATTATGAGAATATTGAAAAATACCAAAAGAACAATGCCTATTCCTATTACAAAGACCATATACGAATAACGTCAATTGAATATGTGGGTGATATGGAATGTGCATGTATATCAGTTAGCGATAAAGATAAGTTGTATATTACATCAGACTATATCGTTACACATAATACATTTACATTAGGCTATGCTCCAATTTCATATCTATATGATAACCAAGGAGCAAAATCTGTATGGTTCATGCGTAATGTTGGCGACTTTTTTGATGCTGGCAAGGTGGTAGACGGTCTTAAGGAAATATATCCGCTTATTGACAGACGTTTCAGAATACAGCCAAGAGAACCTATTGGAGAAGTCATTAAGGTTCAAGATGATATGGGTATTAAGTTTTTCAATGGTTCAGAAATTAAATTCCAACAATTGAATAATGAAAGTCCTACCGTAATAGATAAGATATTCAAAGGATTGCAGTTCAAGAAAGCCATATTTGAGGAATGCAATAAATTTGAATGGAGGACTATTTCTTCTTGTCAAACCCGTCTGCGTGCGAACACTAAGGGTAAAGCCCAAATATATCTTGCCCAAAATCCGGAACGTGAATGCTTCATACGTAAGCTATGCGGTTGTGGCAAGAATGGTGGGGGCTGGATTGGAGATGATGGAAAACCCATTAAAGAAATGAATGGAGTTGTTCGGTTCTTCCACATTGTAAAGGGTAACTTGGATGAAGTCTATTGGGGAAATACTAAGGAAGAGGTTTATTCTAAATGCAAAGACATTATAGATAACCTTTTGCAGATTGACCCGGATATGTCTTATGAGGACTTTATTATGAGCATGGTATTCTTTACTTTTGATGTGAGGGATAACCAAGCTATGCTTAAAGCAAACAAAGGTTATCGCGCTATGGCTGCAACATCTGTGCTTGCAGATTCAATGTATGAACCTAATTGGAATTTCTCTATACAAGACGAAAAAGAAGAAGAAGAAGATAATCTTTCCGAAGTGACAGAGGATGATATTCTCAATATGTTTACTCATGTTTCTCCATGTAAATGCAAGAAGGAGCGTATTACCGTGGATATGGCAACTACTGGGGAGGATAACTTTGTAATGAAGCATTGGGTAGGTTTCCATTGTGACGATATACAATATTGCATGAAAAACTCTAATCTTGAAGCTGTAAAGATGATTAAGCAGTTTATGGTTAAGCATGGATTGACTGATAAAGAGCTAATCATTGATGTGCAAGGTAACGGTTTCTTAAAAGAGATTTTCAATCTTGTATCAGCAAACGGTGGAGGTGTCGCATTCTCCGGAGCGATTGCCGCAACTGCTAAAGGAAAGAAGTTGTATGAAAGATTTAAGGATGAAGCTGCACACCTTGCTACCCAAATGATAAAGGCTGGATTGATAACCTATGACAGACAGCTTGCTAAAATGAGATATACACATCAGAAGCTAAAGCGTGAAGGTTCTACTACTGTCTTAAAACAAATGCAGTTTGAGAGCAGAATATTCAAATTTAAACGTTTGCCTTCGGGACGAATACAGTTTGAAGGAAAGAAGGAGCAACATGCTCTGATAAAAGGCTTTTCTCCCGACCTTACAGACAATATCATTATGCTTTGTGGGGGATTGTGTTATGACTGTTATAGGGAATTGGCTGGTGCTACTGGTGGAGAATTGAGAAGGAAATTATCTCTTGAAGATATAATGAACCAAGTAAATGGTACTGCACAACCAACAAGGGAAAGAGGAAAGATTACTAATTCAGATAAGATATTGAAAATTTTAAGCAGCATATAAAATGATAACGAGAAAAAACATTGATTGGTATTTGTCAGAACCAACGCGGCTGTTGTTGAAGAAGCCTTTTACAAGAGGTGGAAAATTTCAGTCGTGCAAAACTTATATTGGTGATGTTACACTTAACCAAAAATCAACTGCCCAGTTGAGCGATTTGACATTGCAAGAGGTTTCACAAGACCTCTATCTGAGAGAGTACGACCCTTCTCTACACAATATAAAGTATAATAATTCAATTCCTAAGATTGCAGTCAGAGTTGGAGATACTGATATAGTCATAGATGAACTTGTGCTGACAGTTTCTTTGCAAAAGAATATTCATGCGGCACATGTTCTTCATCTTACTGCTAATCCTATTTCTTTTAATCTCTGTAATATAGAGAAGAACGATACCATCAGCAAGAAGTTTCAGAATTTCAAGCTGGAATGGAATATGAGAAATATGGAGCAAATCAAGTACGAACTAATATCCAAGCAAAAGAAAGTTGGCGATGCTGGCGTACTATTCAAATTTGACCCTATAAAGAAAAAGGGAACAGTTAAAGTCTACTCCTATGATGATGGATATTCTGTCATACCCAACTATAATGAATATGGGGAAGAAATTTCACGCTCCTTATTTTATAAGATAGATGATTTGACAGAAGTCATTGATACATTCGATGATAAGTACCTTTATCGTTCAATACGAAGCAAAGAAGGAGAACCTACCAATAATGGATGGGTTACTGAAAGGATTCTTCATGGATTTAGTCGTAATCCTCTTGTCTACCATAGAGGCAAAGTAGCTTGGGAATATTCTCAAAGTATAATTGAGATAATTGAATTGCTTACAAATATACATGCTGTGACATTAAAGCGGTTTGGTACTTGGGGATTAGTCTTAAAAGGGGAAATGAATGAAGACAGTTTCAAACGAGATAACGGCACATTAGTTATCAATCTCCCGGCAGACGAAGGTTCAAGCTACAAGACAGAAGCAAAGACTTTGGAGTTCCCAGAGCCAGAAAGTATGATTGCCTATTTAGAATATTTGCTGGAACAAGTTTCAATCGCTTCATCTGTCAGCTTTATCACTCCAAAAGATATCACTAATACTGGAAGCGGTGGCAACGGTATTGCATTGTCTATGCGTAATGATATTGCACTGGCTACTCAAAGTGTTGCCGATTGGTCTGATTCTATCAATGAAATAACCTATCTTTTCCAAGAGATGTTAGGATTGGAAGAAGACCAGACTAATGCTTATACAGATTTGAAGATTAAAGCCAAGCTGAATATTTGGAGCATGGAAACCAACAATACTAAGATTACCAACTTAGCTATGGAATCTAAATGGATTTCCCGACAGACCTTGATTGAAGAATCTCCGTCCTCTGCACCGGATGAACTTGACCGAGTGGAAAGAGAAAAGAAGCAAATGCAAGAAGATGCTATCAAGCAAGCTGAAAAAGCTGAACGGATAAGCAAGAACAACAATACAGAGATTATCGAAACTCCTAATAAAACTACTTACAGTAGCAACGTTTAAAATAACAATATCATGGATTGGACGCAGATTTTAGTATCAATACTTGGAGGAGGAGGTTTCTTAGGTGGAATAGTTTCACTTGTAAATATGAAACCTTCTCGCAAGAAAGCGATGGCAGAGGCTCGGACAGTTGAGATTACGAACCTTGAAAAGTCAATATCAATAATGGAGAAAAGCTACAGTAACATACAGACGTATGTGAACAAGGAAGTAACCCGTATTGAAAACGACCTTTCAGAACTGAAAAAAAAGTATGAAGAAAAAGTTATCTCTATACGGCAAGCATACATTTGCAAAGTACCAAGCGAAGAATGTCCGGTGCTGTTAAAGCAAGCAAAGTTTGATATGGCACATGAATGTGAAGAATGTAGAGGCTGTGAAAAGAATGAAAAGAAGGAGGACTGAAAATGAATATAAAGAACTATTTTAATATCAAAGAGCTTGTATGCAAGCATGTATATAACAAGTTTGGAGAAATGGCTTGGACGTTTTTTGACCCACGATTGCTTGAAACAATATGCGTCATACGAGAAAAGCTTGGTAAGCCTATAACTGTCAATACTTGGCATTCGGGAGGAGGTCTAACGCAAAGAGGACTTCGTTGTAATGTATGCCAATTAGTAGCTGAAAAGACCCGATTGGAGAAGGTATATGTATCTGCACATCTGCAAGGAACTGCACTGGACTTTGATGTGAAGGGAATGACCGCCTTGGAAGTTCGTAATTGGATTAAGGCAAATCAGATACTTCTTCCTTATCCGGTACGCTTGGAACAAGATGTCACTTGGGTACACTTAGATGTACGTACTGATGGAAGTAATGGCAAAGTAACCTATTTCAAAGGATGAAAAAGGTTCTTCTCCTAATAATCCTTTTGCCTCTTTTGTTTTCATGCCGAACTGCAAAAGACTTGGAGAAAAATACAGAAATAAAAGAGATTATCAAAGAACGGCATGACACTTTAACAGTACACACAAGAGATAGTATCTATTTTTCTGTTATTCAAAAAGGCGATACTGTTTTTAATACTAAGTATATTGAAAAAATCAAGTACATAGACAGAACAGTCATACAGAATGATACTATATATCAAGAGAAAGAAGTCATTAAGGAGAAAGAAGTCATTAAGAAGCATGTTCCATCATGGTGCTGGTGGCTTTTACTAATTAATGCAGCAATCATAGGAATAATCGGAATTAAATATTATGTAAGATGGCGAACGAAGTAAACCCTATACTGAATATATACAATGAAGATGGTACTCCCTTCCACGACATCAGTCTGAGAAAACACACTTTCTCAACTATTGTTATGTCGTTAAATGACAAGATAGAGGGAGAGTTTTATTATAAAGACAATTCACTTTCGTTTACTCTGCAAGAATATGTAGAGTATAAAGGAATAAAGTACATACTTAAAAATCCTCCCGTAGTTGTTAGAAAAGGAATGACTTCGGAAAATAGTGAGGCTAAAGGAATGACTAAGTATAGTTGTACTTTCTACCACGAAATGATTGAATTGTACAACATTCCCTTTACTGACATTGCTATTAGTAGCAGTGAGGAAAGTTATCGCAGCGAAAAACGAACTTTCTCGTGGATTGGTACATTAAGCATGTTCGTTCAAAAAATCAACTCATGTCTTGTCGGAACTAAATGGACTTGCAAGTTACAGCCAACATTTGTAGATGATGGGACAATGAGTGATGTGTTATCATTCAGCAATCAATTTATTTCAGACGTTTGCAAGACTGCATACGAAACATGGAAAGTCCCATTTGTAGTTGATGGATATACTATTTGGTTTGGCAAGCCATCTAAGGAAATACTCGACGATGAAAACAAGCCATACATATTCAAATTCGGACAAGGTGTAGGACTGAAAAACAACGATTGCACACCAAAGAATAATAAGGTCATTACTCGTATTGCTGGATATGGTAGCAACATTAATATTCCGTATGGCTATCCTATAATTACAGATGCAGACGGAAATCGCATTGAGCACCCATATACTCGTGACACGTTAATGCCATCAGTATATGTAGAGGCAGTTAGAAATAAAGTCTTGTTTGGTTCTAAAGAACCTCTCATTGACTACTATGACGCAGATAGCAGCTATCCTACTCCTATCAATCCTCTTGCACCAGTATTCCATATCCAAGAATTTTCCAGCATACAACCTACTATTAAAGGTATGACATACAAGGGACAAGCTATTGACTTGTTCAAAGAAGTAATAGTACCGGAAGGTGGCTGGGATGATTATATTGACCCCGAAACGGGAGAGGTTAGACAGTCGTATTTTGATGTGACGCTTTATCCTCTTGGCTTTGACTTATATGCACAAGCAGCAGTTACAAGTGGAATGACCTTCTCCATGAAGTCCGGTGACACATTAGGAGCTAACTACGAGGTAGCAGTAGATTGGGAAGATGTAAAAAAGAACTTCTATGTAACTGATGAAGCTGGAAACATTGTATTCAAACCAAATGGAGAACAGAGGGACTATGCTAAATATCCAGACAGTACAGACCAAGCTATTACTATTAAACTGACAAAGGACTTAGATACATTTGGTACGATAATGCCAAGCAAGTTCCAGCAAGTTAAAACTGGCGACAAGTTTGTCATATTGCACATTGAAATGCCACAAGCATATATAGACAAGGCACAAGAACGTTTGGACGTCGCCATGAAAAGATATATGCTTGAAAATAATATGCCCTTGTATGACTATCCTTTGAGCTTCGACGAACACTTCTTGGAAACAAACCAAGCAATTCTTGCGCAGATTAAGCCTAATACTATTGTCAGATTCTTGTATAAAGACAATGAGGACGCTATGGAATTATCTGTGAAGGAAATGTCAATCCAATATGGTACAAATCCCCTTCCTACTTATAATATTACCTTAACGGACGAAGTGTCTATTGTACTAAATCAGATAGGACAGATAGCTGACGGTCTTAGTAAGTTAGGAAGCCAAGTAGCACAGTTACAAGCTATTTATGGACTTGACATTGTAGGCGAACTGAACAAAAAACTCAGCAGAGTTAAAGATGATACCGCACAAGGAATGATAACTTTCTTGCGTGGATTGAAAGTCGGTAGCTATGTGACCGGAAGTACGGGCGGTATATTCTATGCAGATACAGACGGAAAATCACATGCAGAGCTTGATTATCTGACAGTAAGAATGAAAGCCATGTTCTATGCTTTGGAGATTATCAAGACCGGAGTTATCGGAGGTCGCCAAATGATTACTCCCGGTGGTGCAATCGAATGTATCAAGATAGAAGATAGAAATGATATACTTGACGAAGAAGGTAACAAGACTGGCGAGAATGTTTGGGACTATTGGAGATGTTACTTCTATCAAGATGATGGCACAGAAGCGTTAGATAATCGTTTCCGCGCTGGGGATATGGCTTTAGCACAAGACTTCAATATTAAGGAGGGAGTTTATGAGAATGTGTCAAATCATTACTTTTGGCGTTTAGTCGTAAACGTAGGAACTAATTACATTGACATCTCAAAAACTGATGCAGATGCAGCCAGTGATGCACCACGAGTAGGAGATACCATTTGCCAATTAGGTAATAAGACCTTTGTTGATGCAAATGGTGTTACTCATGTAGAGGACAAGACAAGACAGAATGCAATTATCTTTAGTGCAGTTGACACTTTCTCGCCAAGTATGACTTTATATGCTGGCATAAACAGCTATTCATACCTCAACAAAGAGTACGTGTCCTACGGTGTTGACAAGACTACAAATCTCGCTTATATGAACGTCTATGGCAACTCTTATATTGGAGCAAGAGATAAGAGCAGCTATATGAAGTTTGATACGGTAACTGGTGTTGAGATAAAAGGTAAACTTGTAACCAAATCTGGCAAAGACGTTGAGGAAACATTTAACAGCTTCCAAGACCAGATAGATGGAGTAAAGGAAACTTGGTATGGAGAATACACACCAACTCTTACAAACCAGCCAGCAGTTGATTGGAATACAGAAGCTTTGAAAAAACGGCATGAAGGTGATGTATTTACCAATATCCAAGAATATGTCGATGATGAAACTACTCCCGATGCAGGAAAATCATGGAGATGGGTAAAGACGGGAGATACATGGGGATGGACGCAGATTGCAGACAATGACACTTCAAAGGCTTATCTTGAAGCAGCTAAAGCGCAAAAGGCAGCAGAAGAAGCTAAGAAAGAAGCCAATGACGCAAAGCAGACTGTAACCAATATGAAAGACTTCACAGACGAAGCCTTTAAAGATGGTATTGTTGACAGACAAGAAGCTGCTGCGATTGAGAAATATTTGAACTCAATCAAATCAATACAGAAGAGCGTAGCGGAATCTTATTCTAAGGTTTATGCTAATCCTTTATTGTCCGGTACTGCTAAGGTAGAACTAAAAACTGCTTATGACGGATTTAATACGGCAACCACGGAACTTATTACAGCTATTGATAATGCTATAGCTGACGGAGTAGCTACCTCAACGGAAGTCGCTTTGGTAGATGGTAGGTACGACACCTTCAATACCAAATACGGAGATTTTATAGCTTATTTGAATGCAGCCAACAACTTTATCCAAGACAAAATAAACACTTCCGCAGAAAACGCCCAAAAAGCTGCGGAAGAGGCAAAAAAAACGGCAGATGCGGCTAAAGCGGCAGCAGATAACGTAGCAGGAGCAGTCGAAGATTTGAATCAATATGTAGATGGAGCTTTTAAGGACGGTATTGTTGATATTTCTGAGGCACAGTCGATAGAGAGATATATTAATATTGTAAATAATACCAAAAGTGAAGTAAAGGCAACATTCGACAAGCTATATGCTAACGCCTATTTAGCTGGTGAAGCGAAGACTGGATTAAATTCAAGTTACACGTCTTTAAATGCTGCCATAACAAATCTACTTAATTCAATTAACACAGCTATAGCAGACGGTAAGGCAACAGAAGCTGAGAAAACAGATGTGAATGCGAAATATTCTGCTTTCAACACAGCTTATGCTTCTTTCAATACAGCCGTAGAAACAGCGAACAAAGCCATTCAAGATAAATTGAAAACTTTTGCAGATGACGCTAAAGCCTTAGCCGAATCAGCTAAAGCAGAAGCGGAAGCAGCTAAGCAAAGATTGGATAAGTGGGCAGAAGATGGAGTTATATCTCCTACTGAAAAGCAAGCTATTAAAGACGAAATAGTTCGTATAGACGCTGACAAGACTAATATTACAGCAGGATATACTTTGTATTCATTGGGTAGCCCTACGGGTTATCTAAATGCTCATAGCAATTATCGTGCAGTGTTGGTTACATTATCTGCTTCTACTCCCGAAAATATAACTATACCTTCTGACTTCGCTTCAAAGCAATCTGCATACTACAATCAAAGAACGGCAGCTTTGAATGCCATCAGTGACGCAGCTAAGGCGGCAGTAGATACCGTTAAAAAAGACTTGGCTGGTTATGAATATCTAAAGAAAGCGTGGAAAGAGAGTACCACAATCGAAGGTGGTGTTATTCAGAATGCGTTAAACATGCTGGGATATACTGACCCGGTAGCTGGATTTAAAGTAATGTCCGGTATGAATGGTGTCTATGATGCTACTAAGGTCGGTGGAGGTATTGCTTCTTGGTATGGAGGTTCTATGAAGGATAGAGCAGATTATACAGAAGCAAACATGCCATCAGATGTAGCAAAGGCTATCATTCGTATGGATGGCTCTGGCTACCTTGCAAGCGGTGCTGTATGGTGGGGGACTGATGGTGTTTTCCATGCTGACCCACAATCATTCATCATCAAAGAAAATCAGCTTGGCGACTATGTTTCTCTATTCCAGATTGTATATCGTTCTGGAACTCCGAATACTATTAGCTACATGATACCACAATATCCGATGCAGAAATTGACAGTTTCCAACTACATCGAAATAGGAACAACCGGGTATCGCATTGGAGTAGATAGTGCCAATAATGCTATTAAAGTCTACAAAGAAGATGGCTCGGCAGTTAACTTCTACGCAAGCGGTGCTGTATCTGCAAAAGGTATCAGTTCTGGTAGTGGAGGTGGAGGAGGCGGTGGGCTTATCCAAACCGTTTATGGATATTCAAGTTTAGGTGGCACATTCGCTGATTCAACATTATCAGACACCTTCAACGCATACACTATCAACAAGTTGGCAAGTAGAATTTCCGAGCTTGAAAAGAATGGTGGTGGAGGTACTGGCATTGCTGGTATCAAAGTTAACAGCCAAACTTATGTGCCAGACACAAGCAAGTATATTACGCTCCCAAACTACCCTTCCACTACTATTACTGGAACGGGAAATGTCCTTACCAACGCTACTTATGACAATAGTACGCGAGTACTGACATTAACTAAAGGCAATATTGCTACTACCGCTAACCATTTAGAGAGATATGCTCAAATAACCTCTACTGCGATAGATACTGTATCTACATTTACAGCATCTAAGACATCTGTATGGGAGGCAAATGGTACTGCATATGGAACTACTGGTGCTAATGATACTGTATTAAACATTGGTTCTGCGGCAAATAGGTTATTCCAATTAAGAGCAGCCTATAATTCTGATGATTTTTACTTTAGAGGTGTTGGTGCAAGTTCTTTCAGAACTTGGTACAGAATACTCCACGGAGGAAATTATAAAGAATATACAGACGCTCTTTATGTGAAGAAGGCAGGCGATGAAATGACTGGTAGATTACAGTTGAAAAATGCGGCTGAATTTTCTATTAGAATGCAAATAGATACTCCTAATTACAGAAGAGGTATCATTTGGAATAATGTCGCATCAGATACAAAAATTGCCGAAATCGGGTATCAAAATAATGTACAACGTATTTTCTTAAATCCATTGGGAAGCACAGAAGTTTGGAATGATGCTGCTGGGAAATATAGTTTTATTATAGGAAATAACTTCTTGACTTATAATTCTTGGACTATCCTACATTCAAATAATAGCACTAATTATGCTTCTGGAAGTGTCAAAGTCGCAAATACGAGTGCAGATAATATAAATAATACGAATAGAGCAGGAAGTAGTAGGGTCAACTTCTTTGATATTTATGACTTAGGGAGTACGATGCCTGAGACTTATGGTAATATCATGGAAATATGTAGTACTCGTTCAAATCATTGGCAACCACAGCTATTTTTTGGAGGATGGGCAAATGGAAATATTTTTTATCGTAATAAAGGTTTTCCACAAACGGGATATGGGCCGTGGAAGCAACTCATTGATTCAGAGAACTACAGTAGCATCCTAAATTCTACCTACGTCAAAAAGGCTGGTGATACTATGACGGGAGACTTAGTTGTAGGTACTGGGCAAATAACTGCGAGAATATATTCTCAATGGGGAGGTTTTTCTATAAATATTAGTGATTCTATGACTGGGGGATGGGAAAGAGGATATGGTGCTAATATAAATAATTCTTCTACTCCAGTAAAATTTGGTTTTTATGGTAATGGGCAATCTGTTTCTTATGCTTATGCTGGACTTTATTCAAATCCGTGGCAAAAATGGAACAACAATACATCTACTATATCAACCGAATTAGTAGTAAATAAAAATATAATTGGATTAAATAGAGAGTTTTCGCTTCTAAGTGGAGAAGAACATTTTCAACATAGATATTGGAGTAGTAAAGGAAGTTATAGCTATGAAGTATTGCTGTTGTTACCTATTCCTGCTACAACTAATTTAGGCGGTCTTAATACTATAGATGGTACTATATCTGGATATACAAATGGACATAATCAATGCTTTTGGGTTGATGTGAAGATTTCGACTATTTATAATACTACTTTTTGGAATATAAAATCAATAAGCTCTTTTTTATCTAATCAATATGTATTAAAAAAATGTAAGTATAATGACATTTGGTATTATTGTATTGAAATCCCATATCGGGATAATAGAATAGATAGTTATTATTTTAGAGGGGTTATTCGTTCAACTATTGCAGGAGGATTATCTACTATCACTTTGCCATACCGTATAAAATATAAGACTAAGGCAAATGGAAATAATGCAGAAGTTATTAATAACTCTGAAATTAACAGTAGTCTTAGTACAACACTGACACAAGGAGGGATTACAGAAGCGTATCCGATAGAAAATACATATTATCAAAATATAAAGCCCCATCTTAGTAATTCAATAACTTCGGGAACTACTGATTTAAGATGGAAGTGTGTTTATAGTTATAATCTCGACATAAGTTCTACAAGTACTTTTGCTGGTAAAGCTACATTCAATGGAGGACTATCCGGCTCTCTTAGTGGAAACGCTACGACTGCAACTACCTTACAGACTGGTCGGACGATTAATGGTACTACATTTAATGGCTCTGCAAACATTACAACCTCCTATTGGGGGACAGCACGTACTATCAATGGAACAAGTATAAATGGTAGTACGAATTATGTAACCTCATATTGGGGAACATCGCGGACATTCTATATAAATGACCCAAGCGGAGCGCATTATAACTCCTATTCAGTTAATGGGTCGGGCAATGTAAATATGTACTTGCCTGCAACTATGACGGGATTTAGTTCCATTACAAGCACGACCTTTAGCGGCTCACTATCCGGCTCTCTTAGTGGAAACGCTACGACTGCAACTACCTTACAGACTGGTCGGACGATTAATGGTACTACATTTAATGGCTCTGCAAACATTACAACCTCCTATTGGGGGACAGCACGTACTATCAATGGAACAAGTATAAATGGTAGTACGAATTATGTAACCTCATATTGGGGAACATCGCGGACATTCTATATAAATGACCCAAGCGGAGCGCATTATAACTCCTATTCAGTTAATGGGTCGGGCAATGTAAATATGTACTTGCCTGCAACTATGACGGGATTTAGTTCCATTACAAGCACGACCTTTAGCGGCTCACTATCCGGCAATGCAAGTTCTGCATCAACTGCGACTAAGCTTACTACAGCACGTACTATTTGGGGTCAAAGCTTTAATGGTACTGCAAATGTAAGTGGCAGTCTTACTGGCGTGGCTTCAATCACAGCTTCGGGGAATATAACAGCAGCAGGTGCAATTACAGCCAAGTCTTCTTCTTCTGACATAAGATTGAAGAAAAATATCAAAGAATACAATGCTTTGGATATTATTAACAAGTTAAAGTCGGTGAAGTATTACTGGAATGATACCGCAAAAGCAAATTCTCCAATCTTTAATGACAATGAGGAGCATTACGGACTTATTGCACAAGACTTGCTAAAAAATGGATATAGCCAATGGGTAAGTAACTGTTTTAAAGATTATTACGTAATACAATACGAACGTTTAATACCCGTATTATGGCGAGGTATTCAGCAAGTAGATAATGAGGTAGCTACCCTCAAAAAGAAGATAGCTACCTTAGAAAAAGAACTTAGTTCTGTAAAGAGGCAACTAAGCCTTTAAGCCTCTTAATCTCTGATTTAGCGTACTCCAATTCCTTTCTCATTCGTTCTTGCTCTGATTCAACAAGACGGATAGAAAGGATATTGGCTTGCACAGAACCAATGATTGTTGCGATAAGGTCGGGAGATAAATAATTCAAGCTACCATATCCATACTCATCCTTTTCGTGGCAGAAATTTGTGATACCAGCTTTCACCGCATTTTGATATACAAGTCCGGTATGACGTTTATTGTCTATCCTATCTTGGTATAAATCCAATGCTTTTTTGTTGTAATTATAGTCATAAACTCTGCCAAGTTTTAGTAGTCTTTCACGGTAATCTATAAGCCCATCGTAATTCTCTTTTAATCTAAAGTCAGAAGTAGCTTTAGCGGTAATTGCAGAGGTTGCAGTAATACTTCCAGTAAAAGCCCATGTGCTACCATCATATTGCATAACATACGATTTATTTGTAGAGATTGTCGGGTTAGCAGTACCTCTCCACCAATACCAAGACCCGTTTGAATGACAGCCAAGTCCCATTGTATAATTACCTCCAACGATTTCAATACTATCATTGCTCGTATTTGAGAACCTTGCTCCTACATAAAAAGAATTAGCGCCACTTGCAGATATTCCCGTGCTATTTATCAAACCATGCAGGGTACAATCTCCAAATTCCATATTTGTCCAAGATGAACTGCTTCCTGCTTTCCAATACCATTTTTTAGGAACAGACCTACCGCCATAACTTGCACCTCTATAATTAACATACATATCACTACCTCCAGCTATAATAATCTCATTGCCACCGCTTGAAAGTTCCAAATAAGAACCATTTTGGGTTATACCAGATGGACTCATAAAAAGACCAGTATTAGCATAGACCCAAGTTTGAATATACGCATCTATAAATCTATTGCTACTTGAACCTATTCTGTAATTATTATTGCTTAATGGGAAAATGTTGCCAGAATACATTCCACCATTAAACGTTGCACGTCCCGAAAAAGTACTTGTAGAACTAAGGTTTGTATCAAATTGGTAGCCAGATATTTGGTGCTTTCAAAAAAACACCTTATTTTTGCACATAACAAATTGATATGAATATGAAGTTTAGAGATTACATTGACCTTGCAGAAAAGTATGAGGTAGAGAGTTTTATCAAGTCTGACCCTATACAATTCCCACGAAGATTTAAGGATAGAAAAGACATCGAAGTAGCGGCAGTCATAGCAGCTTGGCTTGCTTATGGCAGGCGTTCAGTATTCATTCCCAAAATAGATTATATTCTTACAGAGATAATGGGGAATAAGCCTTTTCAATATATATATGGCGTGGAATGGAATAAATACAAGGATAATTATACGAGCTTATATCGTATGACTTCTTGGCATTGCTTTGCTTCCCTTTGTGATAAACTTCATTCCATTTATATGAAGTACCCTAATCTTGAAGATGCTCTTGGACGTGTTACTTATTCGCAGAAATGTACCTACTATTGCCAAGGATTATGTCATTTATTACATGGTGAAACAATGATACCCAGCCCAAACAGTAATTGTGCAAATAAAAGAGTAAATATGCTGCTTAGATGGATGATAAGGAAGGATAGCGTAGTTGATATTGGATTATGGAAAACTCTATCACCTTCTCGGCTTCTTGTTCCTTGTGATACACATTCTTTGCAGTCGGCAGTTGAATTTGGAATTATCCCCAAAGTAGATGAATCAAGAAAGACTTGCATAAAAGTGACTGAATTTGCAAAAAAAATATTTCCTTCTGACCCTGCAAGGTTAGATTTTAGTTTGTATGGCTATGGAGTGGAGAAATCAGAGAAATAAAGGTTATGTCAAGAATACTACGAAAGGATTAACGGGCTGGCTGAATGTAGAAGGTATTCATTTTGATGTGAATGTAACTTTTTGGAAAGATGATAAAGGAAAACCATTTATCTGTGTGCAAAGAGCCATAGAGAAGGTGTTTGATGAAAAGACTTGTACATTCAATGACATTAAACCTCGACCATTTATAGAATGCAATGCTTTTTATACGGGAAAACCTTTTCCAAACGTTTCATATAAGGGATATTTTTACCTTGCATCCTTTCGGTTTGAACTACTTGCAAGCTGGGAAACAAAAGAGATGAAATCCTTATGTATGATTGTAAGCAGAACTACTGAACAACCCTTGATAAAGAGAATTAACCAAATAATGAAAGAGAAAAACCATGAATTGCCAAAAACTTAAAAACGATTTTATCAATATGAAAGACAAGACACTCAAAGAAGTGTGTGACATTCTTAGGAAATATGATATGAATTGGGAAATTTCATTGTCATATTTTGTTGCCAGCCTATTCGGTGTAGATAGAGTAGATATGCTATCCAAGGATAGAAGTAAAAATGTAGTTTATGCAAGATGGTTTTATTGGTACACATTACGAGAACTAACTAAAAAAGAGTATAAAATAATTGCTAAGGAAACATCAGTAGATGATACAATCTTTGCTGCTGATGCAATCAAAAATGGCATTAGAGGAATAAAGGAACTTATATCATCCAATAGCTTTTACCGAGATAAATGGATGATAGTTAAAAGTATGGTAAGCTTGAAGAAGCCTGCTTAGCTTTCAAATGCAAAGTTGTGGTGGGTTATTTGCCCACCATTTCTTTTTCCTTCGACAAGATATTCTCTATATTCTCCTCAGTAAATCCAAAGATAGCTGCGAAGCGTTTAAACTCGTCCATGCGTGACTTAGGTATCATTCTATACATGGAATTAATCGGTTTCTCACTTTTCATGGCTTTCATTGCCTTCAAAATCTCTTTTCTTTTCATTTCTTTTATTTTTACAACAATCACAGTCACATAAGAAAATCTTAGCTATGTCCCATGTCCTATCTACCAAATCTTGACCTAAATACTGTACTTCTTCCCCTTCTAATGGAATACCGTAGAATTGGCAGATATGAACGGCACAATGTCCCAATTCATGGTGATATGATTTAAGAAACTCTTTTTCAGAGTTGGTTATACTAATTACAATAACAGATGTCCTACTGATGTAGTCACTGAATGTAAGCCCAGTATTTACGCTGCAAGAGGACAAGTTGTCATAAGCAATATCATAACTTTTACTGCCACATTTCAACTTATCCATTGCATCCAAGACTTCATCCAAATAATCACAACTGTAGTCCAAGAACAGCAATATATGCCAATCATATTTTTCGATATAAAGCTCTTGTCGTTTCATCTTTTTTTAGTATTTTTGTACAGAGGATAGGACGGAGTAGCTACCGTTCGATAAGGTGAAGCTGATACACCTTCCTCTATTCTTTTTATCAGCACTTATTAATATCAGCTAATTATGAAACGTACTACAACTTCTCAATTTATTGCAAAAGCTAAGAGCATTCATGGAGATAAATATGATTACTCTAAAGTAAAATACGAAAAAAGTTCTATTAAAGTCTGTATCACTTGTCCTAAACATGGAGAATTTTGGCAAACACCAAATAGTCATTTAAGTGGCAAAGGATGCTTAAAATGTTCTATGTATTCTTTAGTATCTGGAGTTGGAATTAATGATATAGAGATAAATACCAATGATAAATGCTACAAGGTTTGGCATAGCATGATGAACAGATGCTATAGTAAAAAATATCATTCTAAATTCCCCACTTATCAAAATTGCTCTGTCTGCAATGAGTGGACTTATCTATCTAACTTCAAGCGTTGGTTTGATGAAAACTATGTTGATGGCTATGTCTTAGACAAAGACATCTTGGTAAAGGGGAACAAGGTATATTCTCCAGAAACTTGCTGCTTTGTGCCAGAAGAAATCAATCTATTATTGCTAAATAACAAAAAAAAAAGAGGCAATCTACCTATAGGCGTGACTTTTAGAGATAATAGTTATTATGCCATTATGACTAAACATAATAAGACAAAACATATTGGGATATTTAAAACTCCTATTGAAGCTTTTAATGCCTATAAAATTGAAAAAGAAAAGTACGTCAAAGAACTCGCTGATAAATATTTCAAAGAGGGCAAAATAAATATAGAGGTTTATAATGCCCTAATGAAATATAAAGTTGAATATGCAGATTAAAGCATATCTTCCCAATTAATTACAACTCCCTTAGCAGAGCATAGGGAATAGAAATAACGGAAAGCCATTTCCGGACTGCCATCTGCATCCCCTAAGTAATCCTGCACAAATTTGCAAAGCACTTGTTCATTTGCTAATGAAGAGCCAAGATAATCAGATTTTGCCATTGCAAAAATATAGCATGCGTTATAGCCATTATCGTTTTCTAAGGTCAAGTTATACTTCTTCATCAAAGCGTAAACCTCCTCCTTAGACAATGGAGTGACGGGCTGTCTACCTTTCATCATTGAAACGGCAAATTCATATAATTTCTTGCTGAAATTCATTCCATTAGTAGCAAGATAAGTCTTTAAACCTTCGGGGATATTGCTATATACATCAAAAGGAACATTCTTCATAATTTGAATATTTATTAGTTAAACAAAAGGGGAGAATAATCTCCTCCCCTCTACTACATTATCAACGACGGCGACGGCGACCTCTACGCTCGCTCATACGGTCTTCCCGGTCATAATCACGGTCGTAGTCTCTATCGTACTCGCGTCCGTAATCTTCACGACGTTCACCCATTTCTTCCATTTCGTCCAAAAGGGTTTCAAAGTCTTCCTTCAAGCACTTCATGCTTTCCTTGAAGTTATCGTAGGCATCTTTGACACCACCACGACCTCTTTGAGAAATTTCTATCATTCCCATACTATTTACGTTTTAGATGTTGTTTTACTGTTTCTGTTAGAACTATTCAGTTCTTGAAGCAGGGACTTGATGTCATTCAAATCACCCTTTAAAGATTTAACTTCCGATTCTAAAGAACCGATTTTCTCTTCCTGCTGTTTCTCTTTGGCAAACTGAGGATTGAGTTGTTTCAATATATTATCGCAGCTTTCTATTACAGATTGGTGATAATCTCTGCTTTCCACTATCTGACGGCTGGTCTGAATCATATTCTCAACCTCTGAAAGAATTGCTTCCTTCTTGTCCGATACAATAGCATTAGGATAGGTAAATACCTCCACATTTGTAGGAAGCTTCTGAAATTCCATAACCTCTTCACCAGCCTTTATCTTCGCATCTATAACTGTTTCCTGCTGTGCTCCAAAAGGTACAGAAGGATTATAGGTAGGATATTTAGGCATAGGATTAGATACGGATTCAACCGTTCCTATCTTCAATATTGGTTTCTCACCTTTGATAAGAATATAGCAAATATTCCCTTGCTTTAATGAACCAAACATAGTCTAAACTTTTAATTGTTACTTACTCTTTGCCGATGAAGCAGATGCAGACTGATTAGCTGCTGTAGCTCCTGCCGGACTGTTGATTGCCGTTACTCCCATAAGTCTGAATATTCCACAGCATTTGTCGATATAGACCCAATGCTCAGTAGTATATCCTGCTTGAATTTGTGGCGCTGGTGCGGATGTACCTTGCGGAACAGTTACATCATGCCCAAGAACTTGCGTAGACTTATTGTCTATAACTGGAATTTTAGTCGTTCCCACATTGCTATTCTCTGAAACTACTGTACTGTTTCGGTTTGCCATCGGAACAACTACATTAACGGGTAATGTAGCTCCTGCTGTACTAACCGGGTGACGAACTTTCCAAAGAACTACTGTACGGTTTGGAAGGGCGCGCCAGATACATGGGTTAATTCCATAATTTACTGTAGGAGTAGCTTCATCTGTAGTTTCTACATATCCCGAAGTTTCGATTACGGGAATGCCTGCAACGTCTATTTTGGGCACAATTACCCTTCTTGCTACGGAAACACCATTGTTAAAATAGGTAGTCATATTCCTTGTTTTTAAGAGTTAATATTATAGGGGACACAAAGCCCCCTATGGATTATTAGCCATTGCAACCACAACCGTCATTATAACCAAATGGATAACCATTGCCATAGAATCCACCATTACAGCCCCACGGGTTGCAAGTTATGAATGCTGGGGTAGGGCAGGGACGCAACTTGTCTACCAAGTTTTGTGTCTGTTGCTGTGTCAAAGCTGACATCTGATAACCTTGCTTTTCATCACGTAACTGCTGGATTTCACGCTGCATTTCTCTCTTTTCAAGCTCGCAGAATTTTTCAGAAAGAAGTTGAGTCTGAGCGTCAATTTTTGCGCCCAAGATATTAAACTGCGTATTAGAACTTGAAGTTAAGGTCTGCGTCTGTTCAATGGTTGCAAGTCTTCCTTCGTAACCTTGGCGTTCGATAGCAGTCTTGACATCGCAGCAACACTGTGCCATCTGGTTAGCTATCTGACAGTTACCAGCTTGGATAGCGTTGATAATCTGCTGGGAAGAAAGACCTACTTGACAGCCAACTTCTGCGACTTTAGCACTTACACCGTTGATAGCTTGCTGAATCTGACCTACTGAACAGTTCAAGTTAGTAGCCAGATTGTTGATAGCTTGACCGTTGCCTTGAATTGCGCTCATAAGTAACTCACGACCGTTATCGTTGTTAATGAGGTTAGCAAGCCCAGCACCAGACGGACAACCACCTTCATTGCCAACGCCAAAGCCGTTACCCCAGCCTCCGCGTCCCATCAAAGGGAATAAGAAAAAGAGGAAAATCACCCAAAGTAGCCACGAACCATCTCCACCGAACCCGTTATTGCCGTTCTTACCGTTCAATGCAACCAACAAGTTCGGGTCAATACCTCTCTGTTGCAACAGAGGAGCCTACATTGCCATCATACCGTTACCGCCAGCCATACCGCTATCTGGCGAGTAAATTACAGTTTTACTTTCAGACATAATATTATGATTTTAATTGTTTAATGCCCCAATATTAGGGCACAACAAATTAACGGTGAAGTTTGTTACTAAAAGAATAGTTTGTATCAAGTTGGTAACTAATCGCCATTTCTAAACACCGCAAACGCTTTTTCTTTAGCTTCCTGATACTGGCAGTTGACATTGTAACGTTTAAGACGGGATTTGAACTTATTCCTAATCTTATTTGTACAAGGACGAGATAAGCCCGTAAGCTCGGCTATCTCATTGTCTGTGTACCATTCTCCCAAGATGCTGACAAGAATATAACGAGCATTCACACATTCCTCCTTCTTTGAGGATATGATTTTCTCTTTGCTAACCTTGCAACAATCACTTACAATGCCGAGTGTTTCTTGATAAAGATTGATAATTCTCATAAGGACTTCTTCTTTTTAGGTTTTGAAATTGTTTCTATCAATTCGTTTGAAAGATTGTGTAGCTTATGTAAAGGAGTATAATCTTCCATCTGGTCCAATATCATAAGACCCCTCAATTTCCTAACTGTTTCTTTCTTCGGTTTTCCCATACAAGTATTGTTTTGGTTTGTGCAAAGTAAGCCCTATTCACGCGGAGAACCGAATGAACTTTACGAAGTCCAAATAAAAAGCCGTAATGTATTGGAACACTACGGCTTACACGAATAACTAATTTATGAAGTAAAAAACTAAAAGTGGTTTCTTCTGGCATATTCTGCAATTAGAATGCCATCTCTATCTGGGTGTTTAATATTATCAAACTGTGGAAACAATCGGTTTCCTATATCCAAAGAAGCTTTTTTAAGCTCTTCCCCACTACAGCCCTTTGGAAGAAGTTCTTTTTGCCATTCCTTAGAATCTACAAACATGTGGCGAATACCCATTACTTCAATCATAATAAGCTCTGCCTCATGGCAACGCAATGCTGATGCAGTAGATGCAAAGCGGCTTGGATTTACAAGAGGACGCTCCATCAGAAGCGTAATGTCATTCTTGTTGTATTTGGAAAAAAGTTCCATAAATTTGCTGTAATCCAACCGGGACACTTCTTTCTTTGCCTTTGTATAATCTTGTACTTTTTTGACGGGTGTCTTGACAAAAACGGATTCAATATCATCTCCGACAATACCGATGCTGCCGGAAACACCATTATCTAAACCAACGTAAATTCTGCCCATATCATTTCGCTTTAAATTTCCACAAAGATACAAACTTTTTTAAAACTTCAAAAGAAAAAGCCCCGGATTAACCGAGGCTTCCCCAAATGATATGAAGTTGGTCGCAACACGCACGTCACGTATTACTGTGCAAATATAAGCATATTACTTCTTGCTACCAACGTTTTCATCAACTATTTTAGCATCATCAAACATTGCTGCTACCTTTGATGCTTTATCCTTGTCAATCAAAGGCTCGTCACCAACATTATCTACATAATCCGGTGTATCTTCACTGCGGAATACAGCTTGGTCGTCACGGATAGCTTTCTGCATCTCAACGGAAAGAGGAGCATTGCGAGATAAGTTCAGCTTAATAACCGTCTTCCTACTCATTTCGTAAAAATCTGTTACCCATTTGGAACTGTCACGTACATTGGCATACTGGCTTTTGTACGTCTGTGAATAGCGAAGCCCGTGAGCTTTCAGTTCCTCTACTGACATATATAATGTGCTTTCATATCCGTTCAAAAGCTGGAAGTAAGAAACGAATCCGATAATAGAAAGTTCATTTCGCTTCTTATCGTCTTGTTCAAACTTGAAGTCTATCTGACCCGTCAATCGGTTGCGGTTTATAAGCTCTCCTTCTCGTACATCTGTACAATTAATGCACTTGAACTGACCGCTTCGCAATGCCAACTGCACATAAGCCTTATACCCAATCTGAAATTGCGCTTCCGTAATACCTAACTTATTGTTCTTGTAAGGTATCAGATAAGCACAACCGAAAGATGGGTCAAGCGGCAAATCGGATGCAGTAGCACGAATAGCACCATACATAAGCGTTGCCGGCTCACATTCCTGCAATTTTGCATTGTTAGCTACTAAAGATACCAAATTGCTTACAAAAGCATCCTTTTTATCACTCAATACCTTTTTCAAATACTCTTGGGTTGCATTGTGGGATATGTAGCTATTCAGCCTTTGCAATCCCGTTACTCTCGTTTCGCTCATTTTCTTTTAAAATTAATTGATATTGTTCTTCTGTAAATTCCTTCCAGTCTAAAATCATAACCCTATACCCAACTTCCTTCTCGATAAGATTACGGTAATACTCCACATTGAAAAAATCATCTTCTTTAGGCAGAAACAAAGAAGCTTGACCTCTACTGTGATAATATACAATGTACCAATAAGAAGTGGCAGGAGCATCAATGCATGAATATACTACACTGCCAATATAGCCTAAAAAGAGAATACCTAAAACTATCCATACTAATATATTACTGATGGAGTAAAGCCAATGACCTACAAAAAGTAAACCAATTATAGACAATATAATGCAGACAAGAGAAAGTATCTCTTTCCCCACAGCCTTTATAATCTTACTTTTCATCCTTCACCTCCTTAGTCTTAATCAGTACATATCCTTTCTTCTTGACCGCCCTCTGATATTTAGCCGCCAGTTCTGGATGCTCAGCCGTAAAACGTACCTTGTCGAATTGAATAGATACGCTTTCGTCCACTCTGCTAATAGTGAAATAGGGGGTCTTTACACTCTTGATTTCATTCTTGCACAAGAAATCATAGAAACGGGATTTAAATTCCTCTATGCTGTCCTGCTTCTCCTTTATTGAAACAAGGATATTGTTTACTTGCTTCATCTGTTCTTGAACCTCGGCAGGCAAATAATCCCAATCTATTTCCTCACGTTTGTATTCAGTCATTTCGGACACGTACTGGGCGGCAATATCCATTCCAGAGGGAATATCAAATACTGCCTTCTTGAATATCACTTTCTTTCTGCTTATCTTATCAGGGTCAAAAGCAAACTGTAGCTGCGATTCATCCTCAAACATGACAGAAGCATCATAGTGACAAAGTTCAAGCTTGAAATCAGCACCTAACTGCTCTGCCAATTCCTTACCAAGCACATACTCAACAAAAAGTTGTTCCTTATAATCTTTATAAGTCTGCTCAATGTCAGTAGTAGTAGCCTTACATTCGACCCATAAGAGCAATGGCTTATCCCTACTATCGTCAAAGAGAGAAAAATCAATATGCACGAGCAAACCAAGTCCTTCACGCCCGTACTTCTGACTTCTAAAGCATTTATTGCTTTCCCAACGTTCATCCACCTGCACCAAGCTGTCATAAATCATATTTTCTATGAAATCACCGTACTGCATGGCAAGATTAGTAATGTTTGGTCTTTCATACAGACCTTTGGCAATGGCAAGACGCTCTACTTGCCCTTTTTGAACACAACCGTTCTTGGCTATAGCGGCAAGAATACGGGCATCTGACCCACCGAGATTCCCAACTCTGGACGATATAATCTCGTCCTTGTAATCATAATTGTTTTCCATATCACTTCATTTTGTTAATAAATTGCATAATATCTTCCCTACTTACGTGACCTCTGCCTTTAGGCTGCAACAGCATATCCGCAAAGAGGTCTGCAACAACATTGTTGATGAAATCGTGAAGTGTACGCTTAGTCACGCACTCCTCCGATTCAGACATCTCAATCTTAGACTTGATTTCTTTAAGAATTTCATTGTTCTCTTCCAGCAAAGCTAAAATTCTATCAATCTTCTCTTCCATTCTCCCATCGGTTAAAATGCTCCAATGCCCTGCTAAGTGTCTGACAACAAAAAGCACTGACACCAAAATCGTTAGCTGTGGGATATAGAACTCTTGCCTCGTAATGAACTGTCTGACCGTTAAGAACTACATCAGTGTCGCTACATTCCCTACGTCTGAATACTTCATACCAACGTACACTCGGATTCTCAATAATCTCAACCATGTAAATGTACGCATTGTTACCTTTGTTAATCTGCTGGAAACGGAAAGGCTTCATATTGCCCTTACCGTTAAATTTTAATTCCAACTCCCTCATAATAATATATGTTCAATTTTATCATTACAGTTATGTTCTAATAATATTTTAGTAAATATATCAGTGGCTTGTTCTAATGTTTCAATTTTAACTCCTTCATTAGTATAGCAAAATAAATCATTAGAATTTACATATATATATTTATGTAATAACTTATGAGCTTTTCTTGATAAAATAAAAACAGACTTCATTAAATTATAATTCCAATGATGGGCTTCCTTATCTTTCATATCATATCCTAAATTCTTTAATCTACGATTAATATTTCGATAAGTTACATTTTTATGATAAAACTTAATATATTTACCTTTATAATTAAGTCTTTTATATTTCTCTCTTCCTCTAAGCCTTTCCTTTTCTACCCATTCATCATCTATAGATTTTACATTGTATCGTCTAATAGAATCTTTTTTTGTACACTCCTTACATTTATTTAAATGACCGTCAGCCATTTGAGAATGCTTATAAAAATCGGATAGTGGCTTTATTTTATTGCATTTAAAGCATTTCTTTTCTTTTTCTTCCATAATTAAAAGGGTAATCCATCTGGGTCATTTGGGGAAGGCTGATTAAAGGCTTGTGCTGCTACTTGTTGAGCTTGCTTAATCTGCTGCTGTACGGCTGGGGCTGGCTGCTGCCCAGTAGTAGAAGCTTCCTTCTTTCCACGTTTTATCAAAACATGAGCATTGTTGGCAATGATACTCCAATATTTCACCTTTGTATCTTGGTTTATAGTAGAACGCATCATACCCGATACCCAAATACGACTACCTTTCTTAGCATATTGGCATATCTCCTCAGCATCCGCACCAAACAATGTAACATCGAAAAACTCTGGAATCCATTCCACATTAGGAGCTTTGCCTTTAGGATAGCTTGCGCATACTGTAATAAATGCAAAACTTTGACCGTTCTTACTTGTCTTCAATTCCGGGTCTTTAGTAAGATTTCCCTCTACTTCAATTCTATTTACGTCCATTTTAATTCAAATTTATGTCAGTTTCAAACTTCTTTTCCAAATCATCTTCGCTCATAGATATTTCATTAAGCATACTCAAACATCTCAGAATATCCTTCTTTATAGATATGGCACAGTCAAATTCCTCTTCACATCCATCCTTAACTGCTTGTGAGTACATCTCAAACATAGACTTTATCTCTGAGGTCTGAAATTTTACCAAATCCTCCAAATCATGGTGTAGAACCAATTTAGTTACTTCTTTCATTTTTACATTTTTTATACTATAACTTTTAGTTATAATGGTTAGTTATTCTTGTCTTAATAATGCCTTAGCAATAATATCCGGGTCAATCAGCTTTTTTCCTAATTCCCGAATAGCCTTGTTGCACACATCAGTATTCAAATCCACATCGGGAACTAAAGCCTTCATAAGCTCATTCATTAGCTGTGACATCTTATTCAAGTCTAAATGGGCAAATTTAAGCCTCTTGAACGAAGGGTCTTTGGCAATCATCTCCTGCCTGCGGTACTTCAACTGGCAACAACTATAATCACACATAGTCCTTGCCATTTCCAGCCAACTGAAAAGCTCCGAATCCTCGACACAAGCCTTGTTATACTCACTTTTAATAGAATTAAACAGAGTATCAACTTCATCTTGAATAGCGTCCATGAAAATATCGTTGGAATCGGCAAACTTAGCGGAGGAATCAGCCATCATAGTATTTATTACCTTCTCATATCTACTTCTTTCAAGCTCAACCTTATTCGCCAACTGCTTTACACGAAAGCGGTAAAAGGGACTTTTCCTTAACCTAAACAGTGCAAATATCACTGTAGCACAAGCAAGGTCGTTAGTAGCCATAATATTATAGCTGACAGTGGATATTAGTGCTTCCCGTTCGGAAACAACTACATGTGTATCTTCATATTCCTCCATATCACTTTTTTCTTATCTGTATGTAGCCACGTGCTTCGGCAACCTTCAAATCCGGAAGGTCACTCTCCTTAACATCAACGGGTGTCTCACCATTGATGCTGATATAGTCAGAGAATCCGAAGCGCTTGACAATACGGTCATACATTCTTGGTGAACCATCGGAAGGCTTGTGCATAGCCTCCTTAGTCCAGTAAATAGTCAACCTCATTTCTTTTTAACGTATTTCGCCATATATTTGGTCGGAAACAGCTTCATATCAAACAGCCATTTGATAATCAGAATGACCGTTTCGCCAAAGCTGTCTACCGGATTGTGAAAGGAGATTAAAGTCTTCTCCCCATGCTTGGTCTTACGGGTATAGGACAAATTATACACGTATGTCCCCTTACTTATGGTAAATGAGTATGTATAACCATCATCATCCACAATAAAGCCGGGAATCATGTCTATCAGACGCATCATACTCCAAAGAGGTATGTCGCGTTCCTCGTCGTGCAAGGTCAAATCTGCCGTCCGAGGGTCAATACCTAAGCCAAGCAACAACTTGGACTGCATGACGGTCGTTGAGTTCGTATTAAACATGTTCATAATCTCATTCTTTAATTAGTTTCATCCATTTATCTGAATCACACTCGTAAAAAAGATTGCATCCACGATAGCTTTTCCGAATACCCAAGCAAACACGGATAATAATTGACTTGGTAATTCCCAGCCTGCGAGCCATCTCCGTAGCGGAAGGGTAGTGACCCACAATACGACCGTCCTTAATGACTATTACAGCCTTCTGAAAATGAGGCATCTTGGTAGAACCGTCAGCTATCCTCTTTTTCATAATCTCCGACAGCTTCTTCTTAGTTTCCTCGGAACAAGGTCGCCCTCCAAATCTCAATCTGTGACCCTTATTGAACTGCCCCTTGCAATTCCGGTCACGGTAAATAGGTTCTAAATATAGCTCCATATCATTCTCTTAAATAGTCCTCAACATCAATACGACCTTTCTTGCACTCCGAACCGGAAACAATCAAGCTATCCAAAAAGGTTTCGCCATCGTCAAAGTGAAACGTCACAGATACGTCCCCGACCTCTATGTTGTCACTCGTATTGTCGTTCCCGTATATAGCCTCTTGGCAAGCCTCAATGTAGCGGAGGCACTGGTGAAGGTCTATAGCTTGTTTAAAACTCAAATTCATAATTAATCCAATAACATTTTAACCAACAATCCAGAATAAGCACTCGCAAACAACGCCATTTCCAGCCAGAACAGCCACTTCTTCTTGAACAGCATGACAATGCCGGACACAAAGAAGAAAGTGGAAGGGATATACCACATGCCAGAGAACAGCAGCCACAAGGTAGTGCCCAATCCGGCTACTATAGTTCCACCGAAGTGAACCTTTCTCTGAAACTCCTCCTTGAACAAAGGGGCTGTACCGACAAACATCAGACCGCCACAAGCCAAGAAAAAGAGAAACTGAACACTGTCAGAGGACAATTCAAGCCATACGGGAACAAGAAGCATAGGACAGAGAACCATAGCAAGCTGAAACAGCCAAGAAGGACGGTGCTTCTCCTTCAAAATGTAGTAGGTATCTGAAAGCGATGCAGGCAGTCCGCATACCTTCAAAGCATAACCAATGTATGCAACAAGTGTTAATAAAGATAACAGATATAAATATGTCATTTGTTAACGATTTTAATATTATCTCAATGCAAATATAGGAAAAATTTCTCTAAAATGTAAACTTTTATTGCTGTTTTACAACATTGTGCTGCAAACTTTCACCAATATTGTCGGGATTAAACTTGTGGAAAGGTACAATGAAGGGAAATTTATCCTTAGCAAAGCCATAAGTACCTATCTTCCAGTTAGCAAGAACCGAAACTGGCTCGTCACTACAGTAAAAAACATAGGAATTATCAGTTAACTCATAAGAGATGGGACACAACGTATTGTTCTCCTCGTCGTACTTGAATCCACGAGAAGCCCAATGCTCAAACGCAACATCCTCAAGAACACGATACATTCCCTTGTCGGAATAGCAATAAGCAATTTTACCATCACCGTCCAAGTAGCTGAACACAACCGTGAAAACACCCGAAACATCTGTAAAAGCATCCACAAAGTAGTAAGTGGGAACACCGCAATCGTACTTAACCACAATGTCACCACAGAAAAACTTATTCTTCTCGCGGAGAAAGTCTGAAATAGAACGAATAGTACAGCAATTAGCACCTATGACATAGGAATCTTCAACCCAATAAGAACGCCATTCGTCACCTTTGTTCACAACATAAAGCTCATGATGGGATTGCTCGTCAACAAACACCCGCCTCGCCTCACAAATCACATGGTCGCAATGGTTCACAAAGATGTGGGAAGAGCCTATCATCAAATCCGAATATTCACAAACAATATCCTTAGCATCTAAACAATGCAAGACAAGGCTATTATCCGAATCAACGCCAGATATAACGTACTTATGCCCATTAACCGACAAGGGATAACCATTCAACCACTTGCCAGCAGCAACGTTGAAATGCTCACTACGCTTCATAAATAAAATCTCCTTTCATATCATTCAAGTTTTTAGTTAAACAACACCGCAAATGTACTAACTAAATTCTGAAATCCAAATTATAGAAGCGAAAATTTTAATTTTATTTCGGTCGGACGATAAAATACTTAGGTCTGTGGGTAAAATACGCAAATAAACGTTGTATAAATACAAATAAGGCATACTACCAGCCAAACCAATATCCAAGATTCTAAAAAACACGATTTCGGGGGAATTAAAATCATCAGTAGGCAAATATACTACACCCACGGACAATACTTCCCGAAGTCGGAATCACGACAACGGCTGAATATCAGACACTTACAACATTTATCCCCAATACGGCAATTTACATAGCGGCTGATAATCAACTGTTTAACCACGGACTAAATTTATTTTTTTTTTATTTTTTTCGGAGTTAGGCTATGTGTACCCCACCGTTTCCGGCTACGGTTTACCCCCCCCATACCCCTATGAAGGATTATTTGCCCGTCTTGCTTGTTTGCAGGGGCACAGAGAAACGAACGAAGCACGGAGAAAGCATTGCATACCTGGAACAATTACGGAGGCTTAAACTGGCTGAATATTTAAACCAAACATCCGTTTGCAAAGAATATTGCTTGCTGCTTTCGCGTTATGCGCGTGTGTGCGTGCTTGTGCGTGATTAATTAACTACTTAGGCTTTATATAAGTCAATATAAAAAAAACACAGATATATAATTATATAATTCAATATAACACAAATCAAATATATTAATATATAATATACAATACAGTTTAAGAGAACAATTAATATATAATACACAAGTTAATATAACACTGATATAATATACAATATAACATAGATATAATTATATATATAAACTAAATAATATATTATTATAATTATATTATATATATAATATATATATCTATGAGATTAATATATAATATATATCGTGTGTGTGCATGTGCCTGCCTATGTGTGTGCGTCGTTGTCTTGCGAAGCAAGTACAACCATGTGCGCGTAAGAGGTATATATTATAATTATCTCATACTCTCAGATTATTATAACGCTATATAGAGCGCACGCCCGTATTTGCGCTTGTTGTGTGGGTGCAATTGTTAGGTAGCTGTACGTTGTGATTATCCTTCATTATTGTATGTTTTTATGTAAATATTTATGTAATTACGCACTTTATTTGTAAACGAGAGTTAAAATACGATGTTTAGATATATTTTTAACATTCAATTAACATATATATCAAAAGAAAGCAGTATCTTTGTAATGTCGAAAGGGACAAAGGAGTTCAACTAAGACAAAGCGATATTTGAAAGGCTTACATACTGAAAAAAGCGTTGACGCATGAATAGTTACAATAGATAACATTACATGCGATGGTAGGCGCTGTGAGATATATAGCTTTTATCTGATAGCCATCCGATTTTCCCGTGCTGCTTCTGTAATGCAGCCTTAAGACGGTTACAAGCCCGTGAAATGCAGAGTACAGAAATTGAAAATCAATAACTTAAAAATATAGCATTATGAAGACTTTAGAAAGTATCTTTTCAGAGATTAAAGAACGCGGTG